>OASR01000224.1_pt1 | contig 28216 bp, 24 predicted proteins | sample 1475751 | NCBI WGS metagenome assembly OASR01 (sample SAMEA2579907, study PRJEB22360) | human gut metagenome | biome: human gut; feature: human-associated habitat; material: faeces | place: Denmark | collected 2008/2010 | reverse complement strand
TAAGCGGGCAGTGAGCTGCGAAATGCATCAGGATTTCGGAGCGAATGCCCGCGTGCCGCCAAAAAGGGCTCCGGAAAGGTTAGAAAATGCCAGTTCTGCGTTAAGCCTTCCAAACCAATATCCTGGTCCGCCCCCTTCTCTTTCTGTACACTACCTCTGTATACAAAGCGTATTTAATCAGCTCCCCCCAACCATCAGAAAAAAGTACATAAAATCATAACGCAATACAATTTTTAGAAAATATCCTTCGTATTCTGAAATTCAGGTGTCTGAATTTAAGTCAGAAAAAGAGAATATCCTTTATCGAATTAGGGACCCGGATTCTCTATAATAATGTCTATAAGGTTAACCAATATAGATCAGAAGAGAAGGAGGTTTTTTTATGCGAAAGACACCAAATGGAGGGGGTATTGTCAGAAGGAAAATGCCGGAGGGAAAGAAATTTTTCCTTGCGTCCATTCCTTTCCTGATTTTGGTTTTCGCATTTGCTTATGTCCCGCTGTTGGGATGGGCATATGCATTTTTCGATTACCATCCCGGAATGTCATTGTTTGATTGTGATTTTGTGGGACTGAAGACATTTGCGAAGATCTGGGCAAATAAGTCAGAATTGTTCCGGGTAATGCGAAACACCCTGGCTATGAGTGCAATCTGTATTACAACAATGCCCCTGGCTGTTATTTTTGCAATTATGCTGAACGAGATCAAAAATTCGAAATTCCGCAAACTGGTTCAGACAACCACTACACTTCCGAATTTCATCAGCTGGATTGTAGTATTCACACTGGCATTTGCTATGTTTTCTACCGATGGTATGGTTGCGGGCGTCTTTAAATCATTAGGGATAGAAAAAACGGTAAATCTGCTTGGCGACAACAAACATGCATGGGCATTCCAGTGGGCACTGGCGACCTGGAAAAGTCTGGGATGGAGCGCAATTATCTATATTGCATCCATAGCGGGGATTGACAGTGAGCTCTATGACGCTGCTCATGTGGATGGTGCAAACAGGCTGCAGACCATCCGGCATATCACCGTACCAGGATTATACGCAACTTTTTTTGTACAGCTGCTGCTGGCAATCAGCAATATGCTGAGTAATGGCTTTGAACAGTATTTTGTATTCTATAACCCGCTGACCGCAGACAAGATCGAAGTTCTTGACTACTATGTGTTTAAGATTGGTGTATTGACCAATGATTATCCCCAGTCGATTGCCCTTGGCATGTCAAAAACGATCATATCTGTCATACTTCTCTTCACGGCAAACCAGCTTTCCAAGAGGGTTCGCGGTGAGTCGATTGTATAGGAGGGAAATAGAATGATAACCACGAGAACAATAACGAAAAAAACAAAATCTAATAAAACGAAATCAAAAAAATCAATGCCGGAAAGGATAGGAGACATTTTTATCTACTTGATCTGCATTTTGCTGGTCATTATCTGCATCTATCCATTTTACTATGTAATCATTTATTCCATAAGCGATCCGGCACAGGCATCCAAAGGGATCTTCCTTCTGCCAAAAGGATTCAACCTGGATACCTACAAAGGGATCATCAAACTAAATGACATACCGGGAGCATATCTGATCTCCATACTAAGAACGCTGCTGGGAACCGGGATTACCATTATCAGTTCTTCTTTCTTTGCATACCTGGTTACGAATCAGAAAATGTATTACAGAAAAATAGTTTACCGTTTTGTTATTATTACGATGTACATAAATGCAGGTTTAATTCCATGGTATATCACCATGAAAGCATACGGACTTCAGAATAATTTCCTGCTTTATATTTTACCGGGTGCACTTTCCGCTTATTACGTGATCCTGCTGAAGACTTACATGGAATCACTGCCAAAAGAGCTGGAAGAGTCTGCGAAAATTGACGGCGCAGGAATGATGACTATTTTTGCCAGGATTATTTTTCCGCTGTCAAAGCCAATTGTGGCAACCGTCGGGGTATTCTCCATGGTAGGACAGTGGAACCAGTGGCAGGACAACTACTTCCTGGTTTCGGATGCAAAATTACAGACCCTGCAGATGGTGCTCTATAATTACCTGAATCAGGCGAACCGGTTCCAGAGCATGTCCAGTAATGCAATTGATGCATCTGCGGTAACCAGTTCCATAACACCTTCGTCCATTAAAATGTGTATTACGGTGCTGGTAGTATTACCGATTATGTGTGTTTATCCGTTTCTTCAGAGATATTTTGTAAAGGGTATTATGATGGGAGCTGTAAAGGGCTGATTATGCCTGGAAAAGGGCAGTGGTAAACAAAAAATGAATATAAAAATGGGAGGAATTATTATATGAAAAACAAATTAAGAAAAATTACGGCTTTATTGTTGGCAGGAGCAATGTGCATGTCCGCTGGAGCTTGCGGAAAAAGTGAAGAGAAAACAAGTACAGGGAGTACCTCAGCCAGTTCCCAGGAAAGTTCTGACGAACCGGTGACCCTTACCATCTGGAATACCGAAGTTCTGACTCCCGGTATCCAGACTAATGAAGTGGCAAAGGAAATTGAAAAGAAACTGGGTATCAAAATGGAAATTGTACAGGGTGATGCTCAGAAATTCAGTATTCTGGTTGCAGGGGGAGACCTGCCGGATATTATCTATACCAATCCTGCACAGCAGAATGTGGCATCCAATAATCTGATTACAAGCGGTCAGCTGATGCCAATGGACGAGCTGATTGACCAGTATGGGGAAAATATTAAGAAAAATTTCCCGGACCGTCTGAAATACTCCAAGCAGTTTGCAAGCAACGGGGAAGACAAGGTCTATTATCTGCCTGTTCTGGCATACCAGGCAAATGAAGAGCATCCCAATGTCAGCTATTCCATTGAAAATGTAGGATTGATGACGAGATGGGATATCTATGAGGCAATCGGGTGCCCGGAAATCAAGACTACCGATGACTATCTGAATGCACTGAAAGAAATGCAGGAATATGCAAGGGAAAAGGATCTGGCAGACGGGAAGCAGATCTATGCAATTTCCGGATGGAGTGACTGGGGGCTGTGGCCGTGGTGGCTGGCGAATACCAGAGAAATGGGATATACGGATCTCGCAAACTCAACCATCTTTAACTATAAGACCAAGTCCGTAGAAGGAGTATTTGCCAGCGATGCATTCTGGGAGTCACTGGAATTCTACAACAAAGCTTATAATATGGGCATTCTGGACCCGGAAGCATTTACTATGAAGAATGATCAGTTCTGGGAAAAATGTAAGAATGGACAGGTGATGATGGCATATGCCAGCTGGCAGACGGAAGGCATTAATACTTTCTTCCAGACAAACGGACATCCGGAATGGAGTTATCAAAAGCTGCCATACGACGGATATGACTATATATCCGGTATAGTTTCAACAACAGCGCCTCTTGGAAGTGGAATAGAGTATGCCACAGCAATTACCAAGAATTGTAAGAATCCGGAAAAAGCAATGGAACTGATTGACTTTATGAATTCAGAAGAAGGTGCCCGTCTGATTTACAGCGGAGTAGAAGGGACACATTGGGTCAGCAAGGACGGCGCTGCACAGCCAACAGAAGAATTTATTACACAGTCTAAGATCGATCCAGATTATAAGCTGAATGTGGGAGTTAATCTCTATAATAAACTTTGCGGATTCAAAGATATCCAGGTACTTACCGATGGATATCCGGCGGACCTGATGAAATCGGATGAGCAGAAAGCAGCCACAATTACCGATACCGATAAGAGCTACTGTGAATATTACTCCAAAAAAGAAGGCGGTGATTATCAGTATCCGGGCCAGGTTCTCTATGATATGTGGCAAAAAGAGAAAGTAAATACGATCACAGATTTCTATCTATATCCAACATTGGTGCAGAGTCCCGATGAAGAAACACTCAACATCATAGCACAGTGCGAACAATATATGAACGTACAGGGTGTAAATGCGATCATGACGGCAACAGCAGAGGATTTTGCAGCCTGCAAAGAAGAGACATTAAAAGGGCTGGAGAGTAAAGAATACTCAAAAGCAACTGCAAAAATAGAAGAGCTGTATGCGGCTGCGGAAAAAGAAGCAGAGGCCTTCGGGATGAAATAAATGGAAGAATGCTTGAACAGGCAGATCCGCAGAAACCCGGCAGCATGGTATAAATGGCAGTGTAAAGGAATGCTTGGAGAGGCAGATCTGCAGATGCCCGGCATCATTAATTAAAGGCAATAAGGGTATGTTTGGTCAGGCATTTTTGCAGATGCCGGGCAGCATGAAATAAATGGCAGTGTAAAAGCGTGCTTGTGCAGGCAGCGTTTGAGTATGAAATGATAAAAATACAACCGTATTGGAATTGCAGCAGTATAAGGAGCAGAAATAATGAAAAATATAATGTTTAATGCAAACCACTCACCAATTGGCGCATATGCCAGTTTCACACTTGGATTCCCCGGCGCAGCCGGGGGTCCTGGGATGGAGCGCAGAGGACCTGCAGATACAAATGTTTATATCGGAGTGGAACGGCGTGAAGGAGGAAGCTACGAGAGCTTTCCCTTTTTTAAAAATGAAGATGATGAGAGTAAACAGTACGATGTGGAAAAAGAAGACATCCAGGAACAGGAAGGATTTTTTGACCGGTTTCCGGCTTCTGAAATAGAGAGAGACTTCCGGGTAAGCAGCGATAGCTGGAAAGCCAAAGACATAACGTTCACCCTCTATAATCAGGTGGAATCCATACCGGATCCAAAATCCTGCGACGAGGAATGTCTGAAAGAAGTAATTGTTCCAGCTGTACTGGCTGAGTTATCCATTGATAACCGCGGATGCCCCAATGGAAGAAAGGCATTTTTCGGATTTAATGAAGTAGAAGAACGGTATGGCATGCGTCCTCTTTCTAAGGGAGCAATGCATGGTGTGGGACAGGGGGGGAATCTGGCGGTTTTTACCCTGGATCAGGATGCCCATCCGGCGGGCGGATTTTGCCCGGAGTGCATTTTGGGAGAAGAGGACCGTGATAACTGGAGCTTCCGGCTGGGAAAGACAGCATTACTGGTGCTGGATGTACCAGCGGATACAAAGAAGACCTTCCGTTTTGCAGTCTGCTTTTATCATGGCACACAGGCAACTTACGGGATCGATACAAAATATTACTATACCAGATATTTTCATAACATTGAGGAAGTAGGCAGCTATGCACTTTCCGTATTTGACCGGATTGTGGACAAATGCCAGGATGCAAATTTGAGATTTGACAAGGAAAGCCTTACGCCGGAACAGCGTTTTATGTTGTGGCATTCCATAAAAAGTTATTACAATTCATCGCAATTTCTGATCAAAGACGGTGAGCCGCTCTGGATTATCAATGAAGGCGAATTCCGGATGATGAATACCATGGATTTGACGGTTGACCAGTTGTTCTTTGAAATGAAAATGAATCCATGGACGATCCGTAACGAACTTGATTTTTACCTCCGGCATTATTCCTATGAGGATAAGGTACGGTTTCCGGGCAGCGACACTGAGTATGAGGGCGGAATCAGCTTTTGCCATGACTGTGGTGTGGCGAATGTATTTGCACCAGAGGGGCGGTCAGCCTATGAAAAATGCAGGTTAACGGACTGCTTTTCTTATATGAGCCATGAGCAGCTGGTAAACTGGATCTGCTGTGCCCTGGTGTACATAAAACAGACCGGGGATCAGTCATGGAGTGACAGCCGCAAAGAAATATTGAAAAGCTGTTTTGCCAGCATGGTTAACCGGGATCATCCCGATCAGCACAAACGAAACGGGGTTATGGGACTTGACAGCACCCGGACAAAAGGGGGCGCGGAGATCACCACATACGACAGCCTGGATGTATCTCTGGGACAAGCCAGGAACAATATCTATCTGGCGGGAAAATGCTGGGCAGCTTATGTGGGACTGAAAGATTATTTTGAAACGAACGGGGAGGCAGATCTTGCCAAACAGTCGGCACTGCAGGCGCAGCGGTGTGCGGAAACGATACGGACTCATATGACAGAGGGCGGATACATACCGGCTGTTATGGATGAGGATAATGATTCTAAGATCATTCCTGCAATTGAAGGGTTGATTTTCCCATATGCGCTGGATTTAAAAGAAGCTTACAAAGAAGACGGCATTTACGGAGCATATATCCGGGCATTGAAAAAACATTTTGAAACAGTGATGCAAAAGGGAGTCTGTATCTTTTCGGACGGCGGATGGAAGCTCTCTTCCACAAGTAATAATTCCTGGCTCAGCAAAATATATCTCTCTGAGTTTATTGCAGAAAAAATTCTTGGATTTGACCGGAAGACTTATATGGAAGAAGCAGACCGGGCGCACGTGGACTGGCTTACCCATTCGGAGCATTCATACTGGTGCTGGTCGGATCAGATTGTAAGCGGCATCATCAGTGCAAGCAAATATTATCCCCGTGGTGTAACAAGCATTTTATGGATGGAGGAATGACAAAAATGAAGGCATTTACTTACTATAGCCCCACCGAAATTATCTTTGGGCGCGGGAAGCTGGAAGAGACAGCAAAATTGGCAAAGCGGTTTGGAAATAAGGCACTGCTTGTGACCGGAAAAGGAAAATCCTCTGTAAATGCAGCCCGCCGGGTTCTGGAACTTTTACAGGGGGCAGGTATTGAAACGGCACACTATGACGGTGTAACACCCAATCCCACCACTGATCTGGTAACAGAAGGAGCCGAAATAGCAAAAGAACTTGGGGCAGAGGTAATCATTGGACTGGGGGGCGGATCAGCCATGGACACTGCAAAAGCAATCGCAGTGGAGGCGTCACATCCTGGTACCGTGTGGGATTATAACTGCCATACAGAGGGACCAACAGATAAGACACTTCCGGTGATTGCAATCGGAACAACCGCAGGAACGGGTTCACAGGTGACCCAATGTGCTGTGATTACCCGGACGAAAGACAAGGATAAGTCCGCAGTCTGGCATCGGAATATTTTTCCCAAAATTGCAATTGTAGACCCGGAACTGACCAGGAGTATGCCAAAAGCGGTAACAGCACAAACCGGATTCGATGCATTCTGCCACAATTTTGAGGCATATCTCTCGATAAATACCAGCCCAATGGTTGAACGGATGGCGTTGGAAGCCATAGCAGCCATTGTGGAATATTTGCCCAAAGCGCTGGCAGACGGGAATGATATGGAAGCCCGTTCCAGCATGGCTTGGGCAGATACCCTGGGCGGATTGACAAACGCCAATGCCGGGGTAACGCTGCCCCATGGACTGGGCATGCAGGTGGGAGGCCACTGTCCCCAGGTGACTCACGGACAGGCACTGGCTGCATTTTATCCCGCATTTACCAGATACACTTACCCTGCAGCAATAGAGAAATTTGCAGCAGTAGGAAGAATTTTAAGTCCCGGGCTCCAGGCGGAAACAGAAGAGACAGCTGCGGCAAAGTGCTGTGAGGAAATTGATCGTTTCTTAAAAAAGATCGGACTCTGGATTGGCTATAAAGAACTGGGGGTTACCATGAAAGATATCCGTGAGATTGCAGACTGCGGACAGGTACTGGGCGATTATCTGAACAACCCGAGAGTGGCAGGCATTGAGGAAATGTATGAGCTGCTGGTTTCCTGCTATGAGCGGGATTAGAAAACATATATTCATTCCATGGTGCAATGTCGGTGAAATGATTTGGGGATGAGGGGGCAGGGGAAAATTAAGCATAAGCGTTTTGTGTACAAAAAGGTCGTTTCTTACATGTTATTTCTATATGCTGAATGATATTATGTCAATATCAATTTCATTTAAGGAGGAATAATTATGAAGCGGAGAAGTAAAGTACAGGCAGTTTTATTATCATCAATTTTGGCAGTGAGTATGCTGGCAGGATGCGGCAGCGGAGAAAAAGCAGAGAAGGGCACAGCAGAAAGCAGCAGTGGAGAAAAAGCAGGAAATGGAGCGGCAGAAAGCAGCAGTACAGGTACGGGTGATTCAGCAGAACAGATCGTGCTGACCTATTGGGGATGGGATTCACAGTTTTATAAACCACTGATGGATGCATATATGGAAAGCCATCCGAATGTGCAATTTCAGGTAACTGAGGTAGCCAGTACCGATTATGTGACCAAAGTACAGTAGACACTGGCTTCGGGCTCAGAGCTTCCGGATCTGATCGCTTCTGAAAGTTCCTACCGGGGGCAGATGCTTGCCATTGATATGTGGGAAGATCTGACCCAGGCGGCATATGGAGTGACGGACGATATGTTTTTTGACTATTCTGTTGGAAAAATGAAGAATGCAGAAGGAAAAATCGTATGTATTGACGAGACGGTATGTCCGGCAGTATTTGCCTATAAGCGGGATATGGCAAAAGAGTATTTTGGGACGGATGATCCTGCTGAACTTCAGAAGATGTTCACTTCTGTGGATGATGTGATCGAAAAAGCTAAAGAAGTTCATGATAAATCGGGTGGAGAGGTTTATCTTTTCCCTACTGCCGGAGGCGCTAATGCCTGGCTTTGTAATCTGAATCCCATTGAGGTGGTAAACGATAAAGGAGAGGTGATATTTACAGAGAAATACAAAGGGGTACTGGAAAATCTATGTAAGCTGAGGGATGCGGGAGGAATCGATGTTATCCAGCAGTGGACCCCTCAGGATAATGCAGCATATGCAGATGCGAATCACATTTTCTATCCGGCAGCTAACTGGTCGGCAGAATACTCTATTAAGCCAAATGATCCAGAAGGCTCAGGAAACTGGGGTCTGATGACTCCTCCGGGAGGCGGATTCAGCTGGGGAGGAACAGCACTTGGCATTAACAAAGACAGCCAGAATAAGGAAGCAGCATGGGATTTCATCAAATACTGTACAATGACTCAGGAGGGTGTGGAGCTGATGAAGGAACATGCAGATTATTACACCCCTGTGAAAGAATTTTATGATAGTCCGGAATTTATCTCAAAGGTTGATCCATATTTTAATAACCAGGATGTGGGAAAACTGCTGTATGGTGAGGTTGTTCCCAACATGACGGTACCAGGATCTACGGAATATGACGGCGTATGTGATGAAGTCATGACCATGCTGATGCAGAGTATCATGGGCGACAATAATTATTCTGCCCAAAAGGCGCTGGAAGACGGGCTATCCGAAGTGAAGAACAAACTTCCGGATATTGAAGTGAAATAAAGACCGACTCAGGGAAGGGGTGTAGGCTATGACTGGCAGAACAAAGAAATCTTACCTTGGGGGCAGCAGAAAATTTACGGTATTCTGGCCAATTGTCTTTATTGCACCGTTTATCATCTGTTTTCTTCTATTTAACATTTATCCGATTCTGTATACGCTGTTTACCAGCTTTTACAAATGGGACGGAATAGGAGAAAAAGTGTTTGTAGGTATGGGAAACTATAAAAGAATCTGGCTGGAGGATGAAAATTTCCGCAAATCGGTTTTTTGTACCGTGCGCATAATCCTTTGTGCATTTCCGATTTCCATTCTTCTGGGACTGATTATGGCAGCATTTTTAAGCAATATGAAAAAGGGAAGCCATGTTGCCCAAACGATTAATTTTCTCCCCTATATCACAACTCCGGTTGCAATTGGGCTGATTTTTGCCTTCCTGTTTGACTGGTCCTCGGGAATTATCAATAAGATATTAATTTCCATTGGATTAATTGACAAAGGAATGAACTGGCTGGGGAATCCGAAGCTAGCATATCTGGTGGTGGCAATTATGATTATCTGGAAAAGTACCGGATATTTTATGGCAATTTACCTGGCTGGCATCACTTCTATCAGTGAAGATATTTTCGAAGCTGCAAAGGTAGACGGAGCAAATGCATTTGTAACCTTTTGGCGGATCACAGTACCACTTTTAAAATCTATTACCGTTTTTATTGTAATCACCAGTTTAATCAGCGGGCTGCAGCTTTTTGATGAGCCAAGCCTTCTGTTTACCGGAAGCGGAACCGGTTCCCGGGTAGTGGGCGGTCCGGAACGCTCCTGTCTCTCTATTGTATGGAACTTCTATGATGTATCCTTTCAGACAACTTCCAGACTGGGATACGGATCAGCTATTGCAATCACACTGTTTATTATCATCGTGATATTTGCAATGACCGGAATAAAGCTGATGAATGGTTTGGAGGAGGACTAGATATGAAGAAAAAAGGGGTCAGGATTGTTACGGTTGTATTACTGGTGCTGGTGTCTCTGATTTCACTTTATCCATTTTATACAATGATTATTATGTCTACATATAAAACGGAAGAAATCTTTAAAGGGGTACCCCTTCTGCCATCCAATTATTTTTTGAATAATCTGAAAATAGTGCTGGAATCGAACTTTAAACAAACTTATATAAACAGCATATTTGTATCTGTAACGGCTACGGTTGGATGTGTATTTGTCAGTGCCATGGCAGGCTACGGGCTGAGCATTTATAAGTTCCGGTTTCGTAAGGCACTTTTAAAATTTGTAATGATGACTATGATGGTTCCGTCACAGATCGGAATTATCGGGTATATGATTGAAATGAAATCCATGCATCTGACAGGAACCATATGGCCTCTAATTTTAGGCTGGCTGGCAAGCGGTTTCGGAGCATATTGGATGACACAGTTTATAAAGGGCGCGCTTCCTCCTGAGATTGTGGAATGTGCAAGGATAGACGGCTGTAATGAATTTGGAATCTTTCTGAAGATTTCCATTCCCTGTATTATTCCCGGACTCACCACATTAGCATTGTTGATCTTTTTGTGGTCCTGGAACAGCTACCTGGTTCCGCTGGTGTTTGTAAATAAACCACAGCTCTATACAATACCTATATTTATCAGGAGTCTGGGCAATGCCTACAGAACGGATTACGGGGCGCAGATTACCGGGCTTTTACTGGCAACCATACCTTTGGTAGTGCTGTTCATTGCAGGATCGAAAAGCTTTATCAAAGGTCTGACTGCCGGAGCAGTTAAGGGGTGAGCGCATGCAGAGAAACGGAATAAAAGGCTGATCAAACAGCAGAGGTATATCATGAGAAAGATAAGAATACTTCTTGTAGATGATGAAAATATGGCAATCCGCCATTTTCGAAAAATGATGGAAGGAAGCAGCGAAGCATATGAATTTGCAGGGGAGGCAGCCAATGGCATGGAGGCATTGAAAAAAATTGAGATGCTGAAACCAGACATTGTGTTTGCCGATGTGAGGATGCCGGTGATGGATGGCCTGGAACTGGCGGAAAATGTAAGAAAACGGTTTCCGTCTGTGAAAGTAATACTGCTGAGCGCTTATAAGGACTTCGCCTATATACAGCAGGGGCTGCATATAGGCGTGTCCGGTTATCTGGTAAAGCATGAAATTACCAGACCGCAGGTGGATGCCATTATCCGAAAAGTATATCAGGAACTAAATCTGGAAAAGGTAAAGGAACGTATTTATCTGGAAGAAAATCTGAAAACATTTTTGCTGAGCGATTCCGATAAGCCGGAAGGAAATAAGGTCCTTGGATATGAGAAGTATTATTTTATACTTCTGGATGTGATTGTGAAACAGTCCCTGTGCTTATGCGGCAGTTATGAAAAAGACAGCTGTTTTCCGGTGGATCAGCTGGAAGAACAGCTGAATTGTGGGGAAGTTTTCAGCAGGGCTTCGGTAAAAATGTCCCCGTCCGCCTATGCCGTCATATTATTTGTGAAAAAGGGGATGTCTGAAAATACCCGCCGCTATGGGCTGCAGGTGATACTGAACACGATTCGGGGCCTTTTTCGTGACAATGATCTGGAAACGGTGATTATCGTATCCGGTATATTGGACAAATTCAGCAGTCTTCCAGCTGCATATAAGAAGCAGAGAATGTATGAGCCTTATGTATACGGTACTCCAGGTAAAAATGTGATATTTCCGGAACAGGAAGATCATTCCCGCGGGGATTACCGTCATATGTATCAGTTGAAAGAAAATCTGTTTGTAAGGAATGAACAGTTAGAGGAAGCCGAAATAGCGATGAAACAGTTTTTTTGCATCGGTAGAAGTGTTTGTTCTATTGAGCAGTATTTAAGTATTTTAAATGATATCGTACTGTGGATTATCCAACAGGGAGAATATCTGGAAATAAAGGATACAGACGAATGGAAGGAGTTGCGAATAGGCTTTTTTGACAGCCTGGAGGTTCTGGAACAGTGGATTTTAGGAATCTATGGGATTTGTATTATGGAACAGATCAAAATGGAGCAAAAGCATTATTCGGATAAAGTCTCTAAAGCGTTGGAATACATAAAAAATGCTTATGCGTCGCCAATAACCAGTGAGGAAATCTGTGCCTGTCTGGAGATCAGCGAGAGCCATTTTCGCAGGATATTCCGGGAAGAAGTGGGAATGAAGCCCATGGAATACCTGAACAGCTACCGGATTGAAAAGGCAAAGAAACTTCTGAAGGATGACCATAATAAGATACAGGATGTCTATGAGCGTGTGGGGTACTCTTCCAGTCAGTATTTCAGCAAGGTTTTTAAGAAGCTGACAGGCATCAGCCCCTGGCAGTACCAGCAGGAAAAGGGCAGGGAAAGGAAATGAAAAAAAGCATAAGGTTTAAAATCGTATGCCTGGTTCTGCCGGTTGTGATACTGAGCTTTGTCTGTGTAAATCTTTTTTGCAGCAGACGGCTTTTCCAGATTCTGCAGGAAAATATAATTAAATCGGAAGAACAGCGTCTGGAGCAGTATACCCAGCATATTGCTTATATGCAGAGGACAACGGAAAATCTGGGTAAAATGATTGCGGTTGATGACAGGTTCCAAAAGCTTTGCTTGGGAGGGGGAAAGCCGGATATCTTCCAGCAGAATAAGCAGAGAAAGGAAATCGAAGAATTATTGAAGCAATACCTGCTTTTAAGGACCGACTGTTATCAGATCACACTGGTTTTCCCGGATGGGTCCTACTATTCCAATCGTGCTCAGGAAATAAACAATTATCATCAGGCAGACTGGTATCAAAAATTCAAGTCTGAAGAGAGGCAGCAGGGATATGTGGAACTTCATGAAATCTCTATTGCCTATTTGAAAAACCGGGTGGAAGCACTGACGTATGTTTTGAGTACACGCTGTATCAGTAATCTGGATGAGGAATTCATTGATATTGTTATCGAGATGAATCCGGAAGAATTTTTTGGCGATTTTCACATCGGGGATTCCTGCATTCTGGGTTTTGAACTGTTTAATGAGGCAGGGTATCGGCTGGATGAGAGAGATCAGTTGTCCATTCCCGCAAAAGAGGCATTAGAAGCAGACAGCAGTGGAGGCGTCAGGCAGTGTGCTAATGGAAACATTCTCCTGGTTAACAGAAACATGGAGAACAAATGGCTGGGAGCCGTAGAAATTTCCCGGGTGAGATTGGAAAATAAAATTGCTTCATCCACCCAATTTATTACGGTAATCATGATAGTCAGCTGCATAATCCTTTTATTAATTCTGCTGGAAGTGATTTTGTGGATAATGAAACCGGTTCAAAAGCTAATGGCAGCCAGTAATCAGGCGGGATGCGGAAATCTCAGCATAAAAGTAGATATTCATTCCGGAGATGAATTTGAAGAACTGGGGAACACCTTTAATACCATGACGGAAAACCTGCAGACCTATATTAAAAAATCGGTAGAGCAGGAAAAAGTGAAGAAAGATATGGAGATAGATCAACTGGTTCTGCAGATTAATCCTCATTTTATTTATAATACCCTCAATACCATTTCTTATATGGCGGAAGACGACGGAAATGAGAGAATTGAAAAGTTTTCAAATGCTTTTGTCGCTCTGTTGCAGGACTCACTGGCTATGAGCAGGGACACCTATTTTACAACTTTCCGCCAGGAACTGAAGAACCTCCACAACTATCTACTGCTGCAGAAATACCGGTATGAGGACAAAATTGAATTACGATGCCAGGTGCCGGAGAATCTGCAGGACTGCAGAATGCCTAATATTTTTCTGCAGCCAATTGTGGAAAACGCAATCTTCCATGGTTTGCTGGCAAAAGAAGGGAAAGGCCTGATTCTGGTGACGGCAGAGCAAAAGAACCAGGATCTGTATGTAAAAGTTCAGGACAACGGGGTTGGTATGAGCAGGGAAAAAATAGACCGGATAATGAGGGACCAGGATTTGTCAGCAGGGGATATGCGCAAGATCGGAGCCGGAAATGTGAAAAACAGGATCGCATATATTTACGGGGAAGCTTATGGGATGGAGATCAAAAGCGAGCTTGGCAAAGGCACTGCCGTAATACTGCATATACCTTTTGAAAATGCGCTGTAGTATAGAAGTGCACACCTATTCCGCAAAGTATGATACACGGCTGTCAGATAGTAATTAAAAAAACGCTCTGGCGAAAAGGAGGCAGAAAGTTACAGATATGAATGTAAATTTTGACAAGATAACAGAACGATTTACCGCACTGTGGAACCGGGAAGTCCTGGACAGGTGCTGCATCAGCGTTATTTACCAGGATCAGGAAAAAACAGGTGAAATCTGTGCATTTCCTGAAAAACAGGAAGACCGGGAAAAATACTGGACGGACGGCGAAATGGTTTTGAACAGGAATCTGGCATGTATGGAACATACATATTATGCCGGCGATGCATTTCCGCTGGTCTGGCTGAATCTGGGACCATCGGGTCATGCAGCATTTACAAAAGGGGTAAGATGGGGTTATGAACCCTCGACTATCTGGTTTGAGCCGATTATGGAAGAAGAACTGGAACCTGAGAAAATTACGCTGTGCAGGGAAAGCTTTTTCTATACGAAAACCATAGAATTGGCTAAGTATTTTACAGAAGAAAGCAGGGGCAGATATTTGGTTTCTATGCCCGACCTGGCGGGGAATCTGGATGCACTTGCCCATTTAAGGGGGTCACAGGATCTGATGATGGATTTTGTATCGGAAGAGCCGGAGGTGATTATGGAATGCGAAAGGCGTATCCAGAAACTTTGGGAAGCCGGTGTCTCAGAGGCATATGAGATCACGAAGGCTGCCAATCACGGGGGAAGCTGCATTGGATGGCTGAATACCTGGGCACCTGGATTTCACAGCCAGATGCAGTGTGATCTGTCAGTTATGATTTCCAAAGAACTGTTTGATCAATTTGAAAAACCGGAGTTAGAGAGGCAGAGCAGCTTCCTTGAGTATCCCCTATATCACTTTGACGGAATCGAACAAATCCGCCATTTGGATACGCTCTTATCCATTGATAAGATTCAGATGATCCAGTGGACGAGCGTGGTGGGGCAGCCTTCACCGATTCAGTTTATCGATGAAATGAAGAGAATACAAGACAGCGGGAAGTGCCTTTTGCTGACGCTGAAACCAAATGAAGTAGAAGCGGTGGTGGGGCAGCTATCCTCCAAAGGGCTTTTTATCAATGTTACGGCTGACAGCCGGGAAACAGCCGATGCAGTGGTGAAAATTGCGGAGAAATATTCCAGAGAATAGAGATTTCCACATGAAAGAAAAGGAGTGTAAGGCAGATGAACTGTTTAAGCAAGCAGCAAGTAAAAGACGTAATTGATGGCAGAGAAGCAGCATCCAGACCGCCGATTCTCTATGATTTGTGGATCGGAGAGAATGTGTTTGACTGGAATACAAAGGAAAGAGAAGCATGGCTCTCCGGTTATCCCAGAGATATCGAGGATGTGTTTTTGAACATCCCAGATCTGATTCATGCTCCGGCAGATGATCCGGATTACCGCTGGGCAGGCACAGATATGGAAGATATGGAGGAAAAAGGATGGGATGCCAGGATTTTAATTGAAGACTGGGAGAGTGAGGAAGCAGAAAAATTCTTTGAGACATTTCCGGATCCTGAGTATCCGGGGCTGATCCCGGAAAAGAAGCCCTCCGGAGAACGATATACCCTGGCAAGATGGTGGTACGGATTATTTGAACGCCACTGGTCGCTGCGGGGCATGGAAAATGCGTTGATGGATTTTTATTTATACCCCGATGAAATCCACCGCCTCTATCAAAAACTAACGGACTTCTATATACGGATTATGGAGAGAGCCTGCACGGAAATGAAAATCGACGGATTCTTTGTCTCAGATGATCTGGGAACACAAAACTCCCCGTTTTTTTCACTGGATATCTTCCGGGAATTCTTCAAACCCTATTATCAGCAGATATTCGAAAAGGCACATGAACTAGGTACCCATTTCTGGCTTCATACCTGCGGAAACGTTGAGTTGTTTCTTCCGGAGTTTATTGAAATTGGGCTGGATGTCATTCATCCCATACAAAAATATACCATGGACGAAAAAAGGATTGCCGCCTTATACGGAGACAAGATTTGTATTCTTGCGGGATTCGATGTGCAGCAGACGATACCATTTGGAACGCCGGAAGAGGTGAGAGCGGAAGTCAGGTATCTTCTGGATGCTTATTGGCGGGAAGATGGACGCTTAATGGTTACCATGGGGAACGGGTCGACGGAAGACTGGAAATTAGAAAGCCTGCGGGCGCTGTATGAAGAAACTGTGGGGTATGTTGGAATGTACTAAAGAACAAAAGTTATCAATACTGCAATTTAACGGTTGACTTTATATCAAAACAGGGTGTAGAATGTACAAGCATAAAATATTAAGTGCCCGCTGCATGTGGGGTAAAAGGGAATTAGGTGTAGAATCCTAAACGATCCGGTCACTGTGATTGGTGAGCAAAGCCATAGAGAGCCATTGCATTTTTGTGAGAAGGCATGTCTTTGCGTTATAACCATAAGTCAGGAAACCTGCTTAATATAGGGTTGGTATCTTCCGCAGAAAGTATCCATTCCATATACAGAGAAATAAGTCCATCGATATTCTTCGAGTGTGTCTGAAAAATGCTTGTATCTACAGAACTCTGACTGATCTATCCGGTTAAGAGGGATGAATGGTGCAATTATTTTTCAGAGACACTCCGGTCAGGGTCGGATAAAGTTTGCCCGGATTTCGGAATATCTTATATGGCTTTTAACAAAATGTCTGCGATTACGCGGGCATTTTTTTTGATTAAAACAGATATGTATTTTCTTATTAAAATATGGGATATGCGGTGGTATAAATATAAAACAAAGGAGAAATTCAGATGAAAAAGAAATTAGCAGTTATCGCACTGGCAGGCTTAATGGGAGTATTGACAGCCTGTGGATCAGGAAATAGTACGGCAGAAACGCAGGCGCAGACAGAGGCAAAAACAGAAGCTGTTACAGAGGCGAAAACAGAGGCAAAGACGGAGACAGAGACTGCGGCACAGACCGATAATAAAGCGGGAGAGTCTTCAGAAAATTCTACAGATGTATCCGGTGAATCTGAAACAGCAGCGCAGTCAGCATCAAAATCAGAGACAGACCATTATCCGGTGACAATCAGTACTTTCAATTTTAATAAGGAACCGGTGGAAGAGACCTTTACGGAAGCTCCGAAAAAAGTAATCACGGCATGGCAGAATTCCGTTGAAACTATGCTAGCACTTGGATTGGAAGACAACATTATATCCATCATTGGGGTGAGCGAAGATGATATTTCGCCGTCTCTGCGTGAGGCTTATGCCAAAATTAAAGATAAGGAATTTAATGATTTCACGGATTCCAATGCAGCGATGAGCAAGGAAGCAGCCATTATGCTGGAACCGGACTTTATTCTGGCATGGAAATCCACCTTTTCAGACAAGTCCCTGGGGGATGTGGATTACTGGCAGGAAAATGGCGTTAATACCTACATGGCGCTGAATTCCAATGACATCAGTGAAAACAGAACGGTTGACAATGAATATCAGGATATTATGACCGTAGGAAAGATTTTTAATGTAGAAGACAAAGCCCAGGCACTTGTGGATGAAATGAAAGCGTCTGTAGATAAGGTAACCACAGCGACACAGGGCCATGAGAAGAAAAAAGTCCTGATTATAGAGTTCCTCGGGGACACCATCAGTATTTACGACAAAACATCTCTGGCGGGGGATATGGTAACCAAAATGGGCGGAGAATTGGTGGATACTGCAAAGGATATCAGCGCCGAGGATATTGTTAATTTAGATCCGGATGTTATTTTCACGATCCACATGGATGGATATGGGGAAGGTGCAGGTTCAGATGCGGTAAAGAGTATCACGGATAATCCGGCTTACAGCAGTCTGAAAGCAGTAAAAGACAGCCAGGTATTTCCACTGAATCTCAGCGATGTTTATACAAGCGGTATTCGTACCATCGACGGCTTAAATGCGATTGGAAAGGCACTGTATCCGGAATTATATCAGGAGTAACAGTGGTAGTAACCGCAATCACCTTAATAGAACCGTATCGCAGCGGCTGCGGTACGCAAGGGGGTAGTCATGAAAAATAAGGCATCTTATGCCACACTATGTATTTTGCTGCTGGCAGCATTGGCAGCTACTATTCTGACGGCGGTGACGATAGGCTCTACCGGCATTACCGTCCGGGAGGTTTATCAGATTGTCATGTTTAAGCTATTTGGGATAGGTGATGCAGCCAGTCTGAGTTCCGGCAAAATTCACGACGTGGTATGGTTTATCCGCATGCCCCGCCTGGTGCTGGCACTTCTGGTGGGAATGGGGCTTTCCGTCTGCGGTGTAATTATGCAGGCGATTGTGAAGAATCCGCTGGCGGATCCCTATGTGCTGGGAATTTCATCCGGTGCATCCTTTGGTGCAACTTTATCGATTATGCTTGGGGTAGGTGTTGCTTTCGGTGCCAATTCAGTAGGGATTACGGCATTTTTAGGAGCTTTTGGTATCTCGGTGGCAGTGGTGATGATCGCGAATATAGGAGGACGGGCAAATTCCGTAAAACTGCTTTTGGCGGGAATGGCATTAAGTGCTGTCTGTTCTGCATTTTCCAATTTCATCGTTTATCTGGTGAATGACAAAGATAAAATCCAGACCGTTACCTATTGGATGATGGGGAGCCTGGCAGGGGCAAAGTGGGAGAATCTGCTGTTCATTGCACCCGTTATTATAGGGGGAACCCTGTTCTTCTGGACACAGCACCGCACTTTAAACCTGATGCTTTTAGGAGACGATGCAGCGGTTACTCTGGGTACGGATCTGCACAAATGGAGACAGTTATACCTGCTGGTTTCTTCAGCCATGATCGGATTTGTGGTGTACAGTTCCGGTATGATTGGATTTGTAGGCCTGATTATTCCTCATATCGTACGTATGGTTGTTGGAACCGACCATAAGAAACTGATTCCCTTAAGTGCGCTGCTGGGAGCGGTTTTTCTAATCTGGGCAGATGTATTATGCCGGGTGGTCATACACGGATCCGAACTTCCAATCGGCATTCTGACATCCATGATCGGTGCGCCTTGTTTCATCTTCCTGATGATACGTAAAAAATATGGGTTTGGAGGAAATAACTGATGGAAATAAGTACAAAAGATCTTGAAGTATTTCTGGAAGGTACCCAGATCATAAAAGGGATGAGTGTAGAGATAAAAGAGAAAGAATTTGTGGGCATCCTGGGTCCAAATGGCAGCGGGAAAAGTACACTGCTAAAATGCATTTACCGGGTGCTGCATCCCAATACAGGTGAAGTGAAGTTAAATGGAAAGGCGATTCAAACCTACTCGGTCAAAGAATCTGCAAGGGAAATGGCTGTAGTGGCACAGCACAATTATTATAACTTTGACTTTTCCGTCCAGGATGTGGTACTGATGGGACGATCACCCCACAAGAGGGCAATGGAAAGAGACAATGCTAAGGACTTCAGCATTGTGGCTGAGTCCCTTGAAAAAGTTGGTATGAAAGAATTCTGGGACAGAAGTTTTTCCACTCTTTCCGGCGGGGAACAGCAGAGGGTCATTCTGGCACGGGCATTGGCGCAGAAAACCAGCTGCCTGGTACTGGATGAACCCACCAACCATCTGGATATTAAATACCAGCTCCAGCTGATGGATATCGTCCGATCATTAAATCTGACTGTCGTATCTGCAATACATGATTTAAATATTGCAGCCATGTATTGCGATAAAATATTTGTTGTGAAAAATGGAAAAATTACAGCTTTTGGTACACCGGATGAAGTGCTCACCAAAGAATTTATAAAAGAAGTCTACGAGGTAGATGTGGAACTGTTAAAAGACAAAGATGGGCTTTTGCACATTTTGTATAGCCCGGGGTATAAAAAACACATATGAAAAAAATAGGGATGTTAAATTGCCTGAAGGCAAACGAAATTTGTACAGGGGCAGCCTGTATGAAAGCTTTTCATTTAAAAAGCAAATCATTTTCCCGTTACGCAGAAGAGGATGCAGAAGTCGCTGCCTTTATGCGGTGCAACGGCTGTGAGAGCGACCCGTCCACTGATAAAGGGATGCAGGAAAAACTGCAGCGCCTTGTGCAGGAAGAAATTGAGGTGGTACATGCAGGGATTTGCACAAAAGACCGGGAGGGGAAAGAATGTCCTGTTATCTCCCGGATACTGGAGATGATAGAGGAAAGCGGGATCGAAGTAGTACGGGGAACACACTAGTACTGCATTGCACAAATAACTATGAATATAGCACCCGCTATCTCCGCCAGGTGCACGTCTGCGAAGCTAATCGTAGCCCACTACGCCCTCACTTCGCAGACGCACACCTGACGCAGATTTCAGGTACTCTATTCACAGTTATTTACACAATGCTGTACTAGATTTGGAATTTTTAAATGACAGAGTTTCAAATGATACAAAATGATATGTAATGATATGAAATGATAGAGGATGCGCAAAAAATCGAATAATTCGATAGTTTGCGGCATCCTCTATGCTGTATATCAGAGTAACTATGAAGGGCGGTATGCACTGGTTTTCGTATAGGCTCCGGATATTGTATCAGGTGAAGACGAAATATTTAAAGTGTCGCCAGAGAAGACGAAACTGCAGGACAGACCACTGTCGGTGGTGACGTCATATTGGTTAACCGTATCTGTCATGATAAGCTCACCATAAAATCCGGATTCCGTCCCATCATTGTTTATGATGGTGCCCATGACATTTCCCCGCGCTGAGGTGTACAAGTCCGTATAGGAACTGATGCTTAATTTAATTGTCATGCCGTCTTTTTCCAGCTCATAGCTGCCGCTAAAATAATCCCCGGTATCTATCGGTTTTGTACCCGTACCATCTCCGTTTACCTCTGTGGCAACATTTTTCCCGTCTTTTGTATAGTAATGGACTTCAACGGTTTGATTCATTCTGACACCGTCCGGTATGTTAATTACGGCATTGATTAATTCATATGCAACCTTGCTGTCTCCATGCCCCTCTTCCTGTAAATACATGGTACTGCCTTCAATTTTTGTAACGAAGCCAGACGAGGTGCTGGTTTCGGGGGGCACCGTTTTATTTGTTTCTTTTGCTGCTTCTGTTATGGCTTCTGTTTCTATGGGTTGTGTTTTTGGCGTTTTATTTTCATTCCCCGATTTCTTTTCGGAATCTGTAGTTTTTTGATTCTGCCGCTCAGATTCTTTTGATTTCATATCGGCTGCCGGCGCTATTATTTTTTTCTGGTTTTCTACCTGTGACAGGTCACTTTTGCTTCCGGTTTCTTTCTGGCTGTCGGAGGTTGTCTGGGCTTCTTCGGTATGTTTATCATTTTTGGAAGCAGAGGCTGGAATTTGATCATTGCCCGGTGAGATGAACCAAAATACGGATACAGCTGTAATTAATACAATCACGCATATAATACTTATAATAGAAGTTTTTTTGTATTTCATAATTGACACAATCCTTTCTTTGATTACATTCTTACCAAAACTGCTGTGCAGAAAGGAGATTCCGGATTTGTTCCCGGCAAGGTTAATCAGCGTAAGGGCATATTCCTGCCGCTGTTCTGCGCCCACCGATGTTATCACCTTTTCGTCACAGGACAGTTCAAGATCCCGGTTAAACAGAATCTGCATTATCCAGACAACAGGATTAAACCAATGGATACACAGGGCAGCCAGCGCAACGATCTTCCAGAGATTATCATGGCATTTTATATGGACAAGTTCATGTTCCAGCACAAACTTAAGTGCTTTGTGGTCAGTCAGATCCATTGTACGTGGAAGTATAATTTTAGGCGAGAAAATACCATAAGTAACCGGTGTATTTACCCGGTCTGAAAGCAGGATTACAACCTTTCTTTTAAGCTGTTTTTCCTTCATCCAGTGGTCTAGGAATATATTGTGTTTGATGGGCAGTGCTTCCCGCAGCTTCCGATAGTCTCTATAGTATGCAATAATAAAAAATAGGGATAATGCAATCAAGCCGGATAACCATATGATTTGAAAAACAGGAATATTTTCCTGTTGTGAAACTCCCGCGCCAGCCGGAAGATAAGTACCGGAGGTGCCTTTTATAATTGGAAGATCCGCAACTCTCTGCTGAATAACCTGGTCTATTTGTTTTGGTACAGATGTAAATAAATTTGTTGTGATAAATTGAAAAGTGACAGTAAATGGAAAAAGGAGCCGCAATAAAACAATATCCCACAGTAAGACAAAAAACTTTTTTGAAATCCGGTTGATGGAAAGTGCCCGGACAACCATAATTCCTATAATCAATAATCCCCCTGAAATGCTCAACTGAAGAACATTCATATTTATTCACCTCATTTCAGCTTTTCAACTAGAAGCCGTAATTGTTCAACCTCGTTATCTGTGAGGTTTTTACCATTTAAAAATGCGGCAAAAAATTGTTCTTTAGATCCGTCGAACATTTTATCAATTAATTCCGTTGTCTCATAATTCTGCGCCTGTTCTCTGCTGATCATGCTGCGGCACATAAAATTCGGTTCATAACGTTCAATGGCTCCCTTTGCAATACATTTTTTAATCACAGTATAAGTTGTGTTTCTGTTCCAGCCGGTTTCATCTTTTAACATTTTTGCTATTTGTCCGGCGGAAAGATCACCTTCCTTCCATAAAATCTCCATTACTTTTAATTCTGAATCGAAAAGCTTCATATCCATATCTAAATACTCCTCTCATGTGACTACTGCAATAGTTAACTATATTGTTATACTATCACAATAGTCACATGAAGTCAATGACTATTGTAGTAGTGATCTAAATTCTTTTTTCCCACTTATTTAAAATAGCGGATATAACTGACAGTACAGGTAATTCAATTAAAGGTCCGATTACCAATGCTAAAGAGATGAGGGGCTGATCCGGGAATGTGGCTACTGCGATTGCCAGGGATAGCGGAGAGTTTCTGGCTAAGGTAGTAAATTCAAGTGCTATGATATCTTTTTTACCAAAATGCAGTCTCTTGCCCACAATTTGTACAAGGCAGAAGATGATAGAGAAAAACAGCAGCAGCGGAACGAACATTTTGACCAGTAACATTGGATTTTCTATCATATTCTGACCTTCAGAAGCGAACATGGAGATAACTGCCAAACATAAAAACAGCAGCTGTAAATTATCACCTTGATGCTGTAACAGGTCTTTAAATTTAATATTGTTCTTCGTAATCTTTTTCGTAATCAGCGATAACAGAAATGGAATAATTAATACAAAGATAATGCTTGTCACTATAGTTCCCACATCCATTTTTGCTTCATTTCCAATGAAAATAAGTAAATATACAGGCATGAGAACAATTTGCATAATCAGATTTAATGGGAGAATAGACATGCCCAGCTCCACATTTCCGCCGCTTAAACCGGTAAACACTAAGTACCAGTCTGTACAAGGTGTTACTAAAAGCATAAGCAGTCCAATTCGGATATCTATGGAAGAAGAAAAGAAAATTTGACCCAGAAGATAGCCCAGCACAGGGGTAATGAGAAAATTTATCACTACTGCAGAAGCGGTAAAACGTATATTAGAAAATGATTTTTTAATCTGCTTTAGATCTACTGATAAAAACAGTATATATAATAGTAACATTAAGAAGATTTCGATTAACCCGGATGAGAAAGAACCCAGGGAAGTAAAGGTACCCAGTAACATTCCGGATAATGCTGCCATGATTATAATTACCGGCTGTAATTTGCCTATGATATTCATTTTAAATAAACCTCCATAAATTATTGTTAGATTGTATGTGCGTATATTTTATCATAATGGGATTAAAATATATAGTTAAATAATTATCAATAAGAAAATAAGAATTAATAAGTTCATTTATATACTGAAAAGAGCCTAAGTCCTATGCAGCGATGTATCCTATCCCCCGGGTTGCCGTTAGACACCAAAATGCAAAGTATTGGTAAGCACACATTCCTTACAAGGGATTACAGGCAGTTATCAGAACGGAGAATTGCCCTTTTTTCGAGTTTTTCTGCTATTTTTATCTCCCTCAGGCATATTACATATAAATTAGAAAAAGAACCCCAGGGGGAGCTTGTGTGACATATTGTTTATAGATATAATGGAAAAACACAACAGAAATGGGAGGAAATGCAAATGAAAAAGAGAATGAAAACGGTCATTGCGCTATTTTGCATGGCAGCAATCTTATCAGGCTGCAGTGGTTCAGGCGATTCGGGTACAACTATCGCTAAGCAGAATGATAAAGCAGCACAAGGACAGAGTACGGAAAATCAAAGTACCGAAGACAAAAATACCGGGAGCCAGGAAAACGACAGCCAGGATAGCGTCATTCAGAGTTCTGAAAGCCAGGGTACCGAAAACAAAAATATGGAAGCGGGAGATAAGGAAAGCAAGAAGGGTGATGACACAGACACTTCTGCAAAATCAGAAATTACCGTTGGTTTTTCCAATGATACGGATAGCTGGGATCCCTGTACCGGATTTGGTTACACTGGTTCACCTCTCTATAGTACACTTGTTAAAATCAACGGAGAGAATAAACTGGAGAATGATCTGGCTTCCGATTACAGTATGAGCGAAGACGGATTAACCTGGACATTTAAAATCCGGGATGGCGTTAAATTTACAAACGGTGAAGAACTGAATGCATCCGATGTTGCATTTACTTTTAACACAACGAAAGAAAAAGCCACTTATGTGGATTTGACAATGCTGGATAGCTGTACCGCAGTTGATGATCATACGGTAGAATTTAAACTAAATAAACCATGTGTGACTTTTATTTATACGGTGGCAGGAGCGGGTATTGTACCGGAAGATTCCTATACCGATGATTTTGGCATGGAGCCAATTGGATCAGGACCTTATAAATTAACCCAGTGGGATAAGGGACAGCAGTTCATTTTTGAAGTAAATGAAGACTATTACGGGGAACAGCCGGAAATTAAAAAAGCGGTGTTTCTTGTGCAGGAAGAAGATGCCCGTTTTGTAGCTGCCCAGTCAGGAGATGTGGACATTGCACTTACATCAGCAACGCTGGCAACCACACAGATTGACGGAATGCGGGTGGAATCGGTGGACTCCGTTGATAACCGCGGAATTACAATGCCAACTGTACCCGATGAAGGAAAGGTAACGGAAGACGGATACAAAATCGGAAATAATGTAACTTCCGATCTTGCAGTCAGAAAAGCTATGAGTTATGGAATTGACCGTGAAAAAATCATCAGTGAGGCGTTGAACGGTTTTGCAAACCCGGCATATTCTGAATGTGACGGACTTCCCTGGTGGAACGAAGAGGATAAAATCGATACCGATATTGATTATGCCGTAAAAGGTTTGGAAGATGCAGGCTGGGTTGATACAGATAATGATGGAATCCGCGAAAAAGACGGGTTAAAGGCTGAATTTAACCTGATGTATTTTGCAGGAGATTCCATGAGGCAGGCAGTAGCCATGTCGGTGGCAAACCAGGCGAAAGAAAATCTGGGCATTGCAATCAATGTGGAAGGTGTCAGCGCAGATGATACCGTGAAGAGAATGTTCTCCGAACCCATGATCATGGGCTGGGGATCGGACAGCCCGATGACTTCCTATATGTTATTCCACAGCAGCAATGCCGGAAAAACTGATTTCTATAATCCTGAATTTTTTACAAATGAAACAGTGGATAAATATCTGGATACAGCTATGAATTCAAAGACATTCGAAGAATCACTGGAATGGTGGAAGAAAGCACAATGGGATGGGACAACCGGTACTTCCATGCGGGGTGAGGCACCCTGGGCATTCTATGTGAATATGTCGCATCTGTATTATGTAAAAGACGGACTGGATATTGGTAAACAGAGGATCCATGCACATGGTGCCGCATGGCCATTGATTGCAAATTTGGCAGAATGGAAATGGAATTCATAATGAAACTTTACGGGGACAGGCGATTTAGCCGGGTCCCCTAATTGCGTTAGAGCGTGTTTTAAAATTGCTATCTGTCAGCTGTGCGCTATGCATTATATTTATGGATATAAATTTTGGAAAAAGGAGAAATGAAAGTGGGGAAAAAAAGATTTATTAAGACTACCGGCCGTTATATGGTCAGGCTGGTTACACTTTTAATTGCAATCAGTATCATAAGCTTCATTCTGGTTAGTATGTCGCCGGTGGATCCGGTACAGCAGTATGTAGGCGCTGTACCAAATGTAAGTATGGAACAGAGAGAGAAGATTGCCCAGTACTGGGGACTGGACAAGCCGCCTGTGGAACGGTTTGGCATTTGGGCGAAATCCCTGCTCCATGGGGATTTCGGAACCTCTCTGATCTATAGAAGGCCGGTGCTGGATATTATAGGGGAAAAGTTTGCGGCATCACTGGCACTTATGATTACGGCATGGCTGCTATCGGGAATCATTGGATTTTCCATCGGCTGTATCATGGGAGCATTCAATGGAAAATGGCCTGACAGGATCTTAAAAAAGATCTGCCTGACGATGTGCGCCATTCCCACATTCTGGATTGGAATTGTACTGCTGATGGTCTTTTCGGCTAAGCTGGGATGGTTCCCAATGGGAATGAGTGTTCCCAAAGGAGTGCCGTCGGATCAGGTCACGATCTGGCAGCGGCTCCACCATCTTATCCTGCCGGCGCTGACACTGAGCTTTTTGTCATTTGCCAATATTGCATTGCATACTCGGGAAAAGCTTACAGATGTATTGGAAAGCGATTACGTGCTTTTTGCAAAAGCAAAAGGGGAATCCCGGTTCCGCATTCTGAAGAGACACGGTCTGCGTAATATTATGCTTCCGGCAGTTACCATGCAGTTTGGTTCCTTTAGTGAATTGTTTGGCGGATCGGTACTGGCGGAAACGGTATTTTCCTATCCGGGACTGGGAGCAGCGGCTTCCGCAGCAGGCATGGGATCAGATGTGCCGCTGTTGCTGGGAATTACGTTATTCAGTGCAGTTTTTGTATTCACGGGAAATCTGCTTGCAAATATAATTTACGGAGTGGTAGATCCGCAGATCAGGGAGGGATATCAGAGTGAACAATAGTGTAGCTGAGAGAACGAAAGTAAAAAAGATGCGCATAAACCGCAGAACACGCACGATTATTACAATCATTGTTATCTTTCTATTTATACTGGGGGTATATCTTGCGGGTACTTTTATGAGCAATGATCTGATACAGGCTGATTTTTCTCAAAAAGGACTAAAGCCATCCTTAAAGCATCCATTTGGTACAGATTTATTGGGCAGAGATATGTTAGTGAGAACGGTAAAAGGTTTGTCAATCAGCATTGTGGTTGGGACAGTTGCATCCACAGTCAGTGCGGTAATTGCACTATTTGTAGGGGTGGCTGCAGCATCCGGTTCCACCCTGCTGGATCATTTTATTAACTGGCTAATTGATTTAGTCATGGGAATTCCCCACACAGTATTATTAATTTTAATATCCTTTGCATGCGGAAAAGGTTTAAAAGGTGTTCTTATTGGAGTTGCGGTAACACACTGGACCGGACTGGCGCGTCTGATTCGAAGTGAGGTACTTCAGATCCGTTCCCAGCAATACATAGAAGTATCCAGAAGGCTTGGTCATTCCAGCAGATGGATTACTATTAACCACATACTGCCGCATATGGTTCCCCAGTTTATCATCGGATTGATCCTGATGTTTCCCCATGCTATCATGCATGAATCTTCCCTTACATTCCTGGGATTTGGGTTGTCACCGGAACAGCCGGCGATTGGAATTATTTTATCAGAATCCATGAAATATATTTCCACCGGCATGTGGTGGCTGGCATTTTTTCCGGGGCTGATGCTGGTTATCATTGTTCTGTTATTCGACAGACTGGGTGAAAATTTAAAGAAAATCGTAGACCCATACAGTGCACATGAATAGGAGGTAGTGTGAAAGAAAGTCGTGGACAGCCAGAAAATGGCGCACTTAAACAAGCTATC
>OASR01000223.1_pt1 | contig 28377 bp, 23 predicted proteins | sample 1475751 | NCBI WGS metagenome assembly OASR01 (sample SAMEA2579907, study PRJEB22360) | human gut metagenome | biome: human gut; feature: human-associated habitat; material: faeces | place: Denmark | collected 2008/2010 | reverse complement strand
CAATCTGAAATGCCGTGAGGCCCCCCCCCTCCGCCCGGGCCTGCCGTAGTCTCGTCTGCCTTATCATCCACTTCCGCAGCGATTTCAATATTCGGATGATTTTTCTCTAATTCATCCCTGCATCCTTCCATGTTAGAGATTGCAGAAGGCTGCCCGCCGCTGATGAAGTTTGAGATGATAATTTTTCCCTTGTCCCCGATCTCTTTTGCCATCTGCTTTGCCATTTCCACTCCAGTATTATAGGGATCACATCCCAGGAAAGAAAGGCGGTTCGATTCTATATCCGTATTGACACAGATTACGGGAACACCTGCTGCAATGGCATTGTCAATAGCTGCCCCGGTTTCCTGGAACTGTCCGTGTACCACGATACCGGTTACTTTTTTCGCTACCGCCTGGTCAATTGCTTCCGCCACTTTATCCGGCGCCAGATCCTGCGGACCTGCATAATACCATTTGGCACCCAGACTGTGTGCAGCATCATTGACCCCTGCTTTTAATGCATCAAAAAATTCCAGCTGGTTGACAGACATGATCACTGCGTACTCTTCTCCCTCACCGGAAGCTGCCGTCTGACCGCCTGCCGCTTCTTCTGATTTCGTCTCTGCCTTACCATCCGTTTTTTCGCTGTCCCCACAGCCTGCCATGGATAATGCCAGTACTCCTGCCAATAAGATCCCCATTACTTTTTTGTACTGTTTCATACGTAAATCCTCCTTTTTCCCTTTTATATAGTTTTTATGAAGCGGTAATTCCGGACGCCAGACGCATCATGCCATTCTCTGTCACTTCATTCCCGCTGAGTTCCCCCGTAATCCTTCCATCGTGAAATACCAGTACCCGGTCACAGGCTGCCATAATTTCCGGCATCTCCGACGAGATCATGATAATTGCCTTACCTTCTCCAACAAGGCGCCGAAGCAGCATATGTATTTCCGCCTTTGCTCCTACATCAATCCCCCTGGTAGGTTCGTCGATCATAATAATATCAGGATTTGCCGTCATCCACATGGACAGAAGCACCTTCTGCTGGTTTCCCCCTGAAAGGTTCCCCACTTTCTGCTTCACATCCGATAATTTGATCTGCATTTTCTGCTGGTATTCTTTTGCATTCTTTGTGATATGTTTGTAATCCACAAGACCTTTTTTCACAAACTTTTTTCCGTTTGCCGCACTCATATTGTCTTCACTGCTCAGTTCCAGAAACAGCCCAAGAGTCTTGCGCTCTTTTGTTATATAAGCAATTCCGTTTCTTTTGGCATCAATAGGGCTTGTGATCTTAACCTGCTTACCGCCTATGTGAATGGTACCCCCGGTCTTCTTTCTCCATCCAAAAACCGTCTCCACTACTTCGGTGCGCCCGGAACCTTCCAGCCCTGCAAATCCCAGAATCTCACCACGCCTTAGGGAAAACGTCACATTTTTCACTTTTGAACCGCTGCAGAGATTGTCAGCCCGAAGTACTTCATCTTGTATTTTAGTAGTTCCCACCCCATAGTCGTAAACTACATCCCTGCCAACCATATACCGCACCAGATCATCTTTGGTAAGTCCGGTGCTGTTTGGAAATGTCGCCACATGTTCCCCGTCTTTCAAAACCGATATCTCATCAGCCAGATGCAGCACCTCATCCAGCTTGTGTGAAATATAAACGATGGAAACGTCCTTTGCCTTTACCTGGTCAATCAGCTTGTACAGCAATTCTACTTCCATATCCGTCAGTGCGGAGGTAGGCTCATCTAAAATCATCAGCTTTACATTCATGGATAAAAGCTTTGCAATCTCAACCATCTGCTGGGCACCCAGGCTGATGCGGTCCATACTGTCCGTAGGTCTGATATGCCCAAGTCCGAACCTCTGAAGCAGGATCTGAGCTTCTTTATACATCTTCTTGTAGTCAATACATCTCCCTTTTTTCGGAAATCTCCCAATAAAAAGATTACTCGCCACATCCAGATGGGAAAAATTATTCAGTTCCTGGTATACAATGCCAATGCCTGCTTTTAAAGCATCTCCCGGATAAGACGGATTCAGTTCCTGCCCCTCCATGATCATCGTCCCTTTATCTCTCTTATAGGCACCGGACATAATTTTCATCAGCGTAGATTTACCAGCTCCATTTTCTCCGATAATGCAGTGTACACTGTTTTTCTTAATGGAAAGGCTGACATCATTTAACGCTTTTACACCAGGGAAAAATTTACATATATTTCTTAATTCTATTAAATTTTCCAAACTGCTTCCTCCTTTTTCGGTTTAGAGCGTGTTTTAAAATGCTTTCGTGTAGTTCAAACACGCTCTATGCAGCTGCTTTTAATTTACGCTGCTTATTCAGCTGGTCAATGGCAACTGCGATAATTAAAATTGCTCCCTGGATCACCTTGGTATAGCTGGCATTAATATCCAGCAGCACCAGTGCATTGCTGACAACCTGCATAATGGTAACACCAAGGACAACGCCAACCAGACTGCCCTCGCCGCCGTCCATCGAGACACCGCCAATAAGCAGCGCCACCACATTTCTAAATTCCAGCCCGGTTCCAGAGTTCTGGGATACGCTTCCCAGTCTGGCTGCCAGTGTCATACCTGCAAATGCCGCAACCGCCCCCGTCAGTGCATAGCTGATATAAATAAACTTTTTGGTATTAATTCCCGCCAGCAGAGCCGAATTTTTATTGCTGCCGATAAAGTAAGCCTCGTGGAAAAAATTCACGTATTTTAATACAAAAATACCTGCCACTATAATAATCAACATATAGATGATAGTGAACGGAACCCCCCCGGCTTCCATCCTTCCAAAGTTCTTAAATGCGGCCGGAAGATTGGATACGGTATTCCCTCCGGCAAGCACCAGAGCAATTCCCTGATACGCCATCCAGGTACCAAGGGTTGCGATCAGCGGCGTAATCTTGAACTGGTTAATAATCACTGCGTTAATTGCTCCCAGTACTGCTCCCGCCAGCAGCCCCACCAGAATACCAAGCCAGGCAGGAGCTCCCGCTCCCATAGCCATACAGCCGATGTAGCTGGACAGGCACAGCGTTGATCCTACGGAAAAATCAATATTACCGGCAATGAGGGATATAGCCATTGGAATGGCGATCATCATGTCCACACTCATACCCTGGATCAAGACTCTGATGTTGGCGCTGGTTGCAAAAGTGCTGGTACTGATCATCAGGAAAATCACCATAATTGCCAATATAATAGCAATGGAAAGTTCCCTCATCTCCAGTATTTTCCACAGCGTATTCTTCCTGCCTCCCCAGGCATCCTGTCTCTTTTCTTTCACTTCTTCTGGCTTTGCACTTCCTTCTTTCGTTTCTGTAACACCCATGTTTTATGTCCTCCTTTTTTGAAAATAATACCTTACCCCAATTTTACAAACCATTTTATACGCAAGTGTGTATGAAACACGCTCTAAGATTACTTCCCTGTTTTTCGAAATGCATCTAATGCATTTTTGTAAAATATCTGTTCTTTTCGTAAAGAGTCATTACCGATGGCATCCAGCATATTCTTAAGCTGTACATATGCGATAAAAGTAAATGAAGCTTCTGTTTCTGCCCCTTTTTCATGCCTGTTCCATCCAAAATCTTCTCTGCAGTAATTCGTTGGGGAATCCGTGTGCCACTCCCGCATACCATGCCAGGTCATAATTGGAAAATCCGTTCCAAACAAGATCTGCCTGCTGTCCAGCCGTTCCATTGCCATCTGATGTACCCGGGGATTTACAACCGCCGCCGTGTCAAAATAAAATCCTTTCAGATCGTCACCCAGTGCAGCGATCCCTCTGCTAAATATATCCGTTGTAAAGCTCCTCCCAAAATGCGCAAGAATAATATGTATGTCCGGGAATTTCTGTCTGATTTCCCGCAGTTCTCTAATATTATCAGGATCTGGCAGCCTTCCTTTTCGCGGCAGATGCAGCATCAGCGCCTTCTTATGTCTGTCCAGAACCTCAAGCTGGCTCTCGGGCATAAAATCATAGATACTGATATCAGCCCCTTTGACTGCAGATGCCAGATAGGGATAGGGCTTAAATCCCAAAAACGGATTATCCACAAGTAAATCTTCACAATACCCAGCTGTCCACTCCGGTCTGACACTCATAAGTGCATCTACCTTTCCGTCCTTTGCCAGCTTTGACAAATACGCATTATTGCCCGGTATATCCACCTCGGCAAGGGGAAAAGGGAACACCGTTAAAGAAATCTGCCTGTCCGGGAACATGGTCCGGTAATAATGCTGCGCCGCTTCATAATCCATCTGAAGCCCGCATTCCAACGCCCAATCCATTGCAATCCGCTCCTTGCTCACACCTTTCACATGCTCTTCCAGATTCATATGAACATGCACATCCGTTATGTTTTCCGGCAGCCTGTCAGCCAGATATTCTTTATAAAATGCATCATCCAGCTCTGTTTTATGAAACCATTTATTGATCATACTGCTCCTTCCTTCCCGGGACCGGTGGCATATCCTGTCCGGATAGACCGCTATGATAGATTTCCCTGATGATGTTCCAGTTTCTTTTGTATGCTTTGTATTTCAGCTGGTAAAATTCCTTTAACTCCCAGGATACCTCCTGCATCCCCTCATAAGAGACCATGGATTTTACCGCCAGGGCATAATCTTTATATATACCGCTCTCCACCGCTGCAATCATTGCCGCCCCCACGCATGCCGCATCTGTCTGAGTTACCCGGATGACCTCACAGTCCAGCACCGCCTGCAGTATAAGCATCCATCCACTGCTGTTTAATGCACCGCCCATCACTCTCAGACTGTTAATCTGCGCCCCGTTTTCCCGGTAGTCCTCCAGAAGCATGGCTGTATGAAAAACGATCCCTTCCATTACCGCCACTGCCACATCCAGGGAGTCATGTCTTAATTCCAGCCCCGTCAGCGTTCCTTTTGCCCTGAAATCCCAAATAGGGCAGCCTGCGCCTGTGAGATAAGGGAAAAACATCAGCGCCTCTTCTCTTCCAATCTTCTGATCAACACCTTTATTTAGCTCTTCATATGTGAGTCCCGCCATCCGGTCTTTCCACCAGTCCAGTACAATACCCCCGCCGCTGATGGAAGACAGCGCCCCCCACAGCCCCGGCACCACATGTCTTGCCGGTGAGATTTTGGATTTTGTCAGCATTGGCTGATCCGTTATGCTCATAACCGCCCAGGCGGTACCAGTTCCAAGCAGCAAATCTCCGTTTTTTACACTCCCGGACCCAAGGGCACAGCAATATTGGTCATGGGCTCCGTTAAATACTTTCACTTCTTTTGTGAGCCCTAATTCCTCAGCGGCATCTCCTGTCAGTGTCCCCAGGTATTCACCTGTTCTTTTTATTTCCGGAAGCAGTTCTCTGGAGATGCCGATATCCTCCAATATCTTTTTATCCCACTGCCTGGTCTGTATATCCATCAGCTGGCGGATTGCACCATTAGAGGGATCAATCACAGCATGACCCGTCAGACAGTGGTTCATATATTCCAGGGTAGAGATAAATTTCACCGCCCTGTCCAAATCTTCCCTGCGGTTCTTCTTAATCCAAAGCAATTTGCAGGCATCCAGGCTGGCGCTTAACTCCCATCCCGTCTTCGTATAATAATATCCGTCCTCTGCCTTATTCTGCAGTTCCTCCTCTTCTTGAACGGCTCTTTTATCCATCCAGGTAACTGCATTTCCTATGGCATTAAAATCAGCGTCCACCAGCAGGGAACTGGCTCCCTGGGTGGAAAGTGCCAATGCCGTAATTTCTGATTTTCCACACTCCGCACATGCCTCCCGAACTGCCCCTGCTGCTGCTTGCCACCAGTCTTCTGCCCGCTGCTCTACTATGCCTCCCGCTCCTTGTATTGTCCGGTATCCACGATACCCTCTTCCCTTTAGTTTTCCGTTTTCATCGATCAGCAGAGCCTTTGTCCCTGTCGTTCCCACATCCAATCCAATTACATACATGCTGCCCACCTCATTTCATATCCTTCTCCAGACACACATAAGCTTTTAATGTTGTTTCCATACTCATCCCTGCTTCTATTTTAATTCCGGCATCTTCTCTCTCCACTTCCTCCATGCTCTCCGCCAGTACGGACCAGGGTTCACAGCCCAATGTATAGTTTCTGCCATACCAGGGATATCCCTGCGCCGCACAATTTGGCTCCCAGATCCACAGATAAGGATAAATGTCTTTCTCCCACTCCATTCCAAAACCAACATGGAGCCTGTGGTTCCATACACAATACCGGCTGTCTGCTATTCCGGAAATGCCATATTCCAGATATTTCTTTTCTTCCGGATGCCGTATTCTGGATAAATCCAGTTCATTTCCGTTCACGTCTTTTACCAGGGGCCAGTTCATCTGTCTGTTTGCCGGCAGCGCACTCTGTATGTTTAAAGTGTGTACCTTGCAGTCTCCATTTAAAATAATCTCACAGTTATCATCCAGAAACGGTGCTCCCAGAGCCGGATGCTGTCCCCACATAAACTGCAGGGGTACCGCACCTTCATTAGTCACCCGCTCACGTATATAAAGGGTAGGATCGCCGCTTTTCAGCGTCATCCACTTTTCCAGATAAAACGGTGTCTTGGCTGTGCGGATCGCAAACTTCACCGTTATCTCTTCCTCGGTGTCTTTTTCTATCTGGTAATCCCACTGTGCCACACATACCTCGCCGTGGATCCCCAGTTCTGCATTCATATAGGTGCTTGCCGCCCCGTAGTTGGGAAATAGCTCCTGCCATCCGCCTTCGTACAAATCCAAAAATCTTCCATACCTGCTGTTTTTCGTCGTTACGTAAGTCTGCGGATTCTTCACCCCGTGAAAAGAATGCCACATAAAATCCAGGTCCATGGGTTTGTAAACAAATTCAAAGATATCGCTGCCTTTCCCTGCCAAAACCCCAATATGCAGATATTCATTTTCCAGATTAACCTGTCTGACCCCCTGATACACCACTTCCCGGATCCTGCAGTTATAATTTCGCTGGTTCCGATAGCTTTCTACTGACTGATACATCTTCCCGCCTCTCCAGAGCATATTTTCAAACGCTCTCTTGTGCACTCGGGTGCACATTATTTGTTAAAGGAAAGAGTAACCGAAAATCCTTCGTTACTCTTCTCTATACCGCAAACACTCGCTGGTAATAATTGATACATCCGTATAGATATTTTTCTTAACTTTTACCCCATAAGAAATATAATCACACATTTTTTGCAACACTTTATAAGCCTGTTTGTCCGGATTCTGACTGAGCACAACTTTAAAATAGTCTTCTCTTAAAAGCTGCTCCGTATCTTCTGACAGGTCAAATCCCATAGCCGTAATATCCCGGTTCTGTAAATCCCTCAGAACATTCCCGACAATATAGCAATCCGCATCTGCTCCCAGAATCCCGGATACCTGCTGGGTCTCAATCAGCCTGCGCACCTTGTTATAATACTCGTTCTCATTTTTCTGAACCGTAATCTGACTGACTTTTACATCCGGACAATATTCCATAATAAAATCCATAAATCCCCGGTTACGTTCCACTGTCTGCATCTCTTCAATACTTTGATTAACGATAAAAACATTTCCCTTTTTCCCAATATAATTCACCATTATCTGGGCTGCAATTCTGCCTGATTCATAAGCCTTGGGACCTACGTAGCAGATACGGTCACTGGAGGGAGCATCCGCCCCGAAAGTAAATACCGGCTTTCCATTTTTAACCAGTGCATTGATCTCCCTGTTCAGCCCGCTCATACTGCAGGCGTGCATGATTACCGCATCAATGTTGTCATTTTCCAGCAGCACCTGCAGCAGCTCTCTGGATGCCATCACAGTTTCATTTTCAGGTGTGAAAAATTCAATGCCGATCTTCTGCTCCCGGTATTCCCGGTAACACTTCCCAAATCCGGCTTTCGCCTCTGGAAAGAAGTACTTAAAATCTCCGATTACAATAGCGATATTATGTACTTTATTTGTAGCCAGAACACTTGCCATGCGGTTCTTGCGATAACCCAGTTCCTTTGCTACCTGTAAAATATGTTCCTTCGTCTCAGGTCTCACCGTCTCATCACCGGATAAAACTTTTTTCACCGTCCGAAGGGAAAATTTCGATTTCTCTGCTACATCTTTTAATGTTATCGGTTTCTCATACACACAACTCACGTCTCCTTTTTTGCACTCGAGTGTAATTTCTTATATCATAGCATTCTAAAGGGGGTTTGTCAAGACAAAACCCCCACTTTCTAATCTTATTCTTCCCGCTCATTCAAAGCTTTTGTTATCTGCGGATATTCCTTATCCAGCTTGTAAACACTTAGTATCAGGATAGCAAGCACCCATATGATGACAGGACCATATTTATAGATATTTTCAATTGTCTTTATTGCCGATTGCGGTTGGACTGCATTCCCTGCTGTGGAACTGATATATCCGCTTGCAGTCATTAAGCCTGTCATTATCGCGCTGGTTATACCGGTACCCACTTTAAAACCAAGGCTGGCACCTCCAAATACGAGACTTTCCTGCCGAAATCCATTTTTCCAGTCTCCATACTCCACTACATCTCCAAGCATTCCGAAAACAGTAGCCGAAAGCTGTGACACTCCAACAGACCGTATTAAAGTAATGCCAAAAAACCAGGAAAAACTATACGGATTCAAAAGAATGCACAAATGGGATACCACCGCAAGGATACTTCCCGCTAGAGTGACATTTCTTTTTCCCCACCTTTTAATCAAAAACGGGCAGATCATTGCTCCCAGGATCATGATAATTGTTTCCAGAAAATATAATGTGCTGTACATCCAGGAATCATTTTTGAAAATATACTTACAATAATATGGCAGATCCGTTCCGATAATGGTCATGTGAATTACCTGAATCGACCAAAGCCCCAGAACACACCAGAAATACTTATTTGTAAGCAGTGCTTTCAGATTCTTTGTGACAGTATGCTTCTTCTCTTTCTGCATATTTGCCTTAACCGTTTCTTCGCATCGGAAAAAGCAGAACAGCAGAAGAATCATTGCGATTACAACCCAGATACACATGGTTTTCACCCATGCTGTCTGGTCATTCCCGAAAAATTTTACCAAAGGCATGGTAAATGTGACTGATATAATCCTTCCTACCGGAGACAGGATCATTCGGAATATGGAGAGTAAATCCTGTTGGTAAGAATCTCGTGTCATCATGGTGGAAAGAGAGCCATAAGGTACATTAATAGCCGTATAGATAACGGTTGTAGTAAGATTATAGGTTACAAATATATAGAGACCTTTCAAAAAATCTGTGGTGTGGGGTATTGTAAACATTAAGATCGCTGCTATGGCATAGGGGATTGTCATCCACAAAAGCCAGGGTCTGGACTTTCCCCATTTTGACTTTGTTTTGTCTACGATAAACCCCATAATCAAATCAGAACTACCGTCAAAGACTCTGGATACCAGCATGACTATACCAATTGTGATCGGTGATATTCCTGCATAATCTGTATAAAACAGTGTTAAAAGCGTAGAAATCATTCCATATACGATATTACATGCTGTATCCCCACACCCATATGCAATTCTTGTTCCTACGGATATTCCATTTGCCGCCGCATGTTTTTTCATGGACTATAACCCCTCCCTCCTATTGTCAACACTCCCGCATAATAGCCTTAACTGCTGTGGGCGTGTCAATCATTGGAAACAGCTCATATCCGATGTATCCGGCATAACCGCAGGTATTCAGATGCCCAATCACCTTCTTATAATTTATTTCACCGGTTCCCGGCTCATGACGTCCCGGGGCATCTGCTATGTGAATGTGCCCAAACTGATCACTGTAATTAGTAATTGTATCACAGATACATCCCTCGTTTAACTGCATATGATAAACATCATAGAGAAGCTTCAGGCGTGGAGAACCAATCAGCCGGCAGATTTCAGCACTTGTTACCGTAAACTTTAAAAAGTTCCCCACATGGTCCGTAGTTATATTCAATGCTTCCAGATTCAAATTGATTTCTTCTGTTTCTGCCAATTTTGCACAGGCAAGAAGCGTATCATACATGGAACAAAGTTTCACCGTCTCTGATAAATGGTCATAATGATTTACCACAATTCCTCCGTCTCCCAGAGCATTGGAATGAATGGTAACGCTTTTTGCCCCAATTTTTTTTGCCGCTTCTACAGATTGTTTTAAATATTCCAAATATAAAGTCTTATGTTCCGGATCTACAAGGGAATAATCAGCATCTCCATTAAATCCACTAATTGTAATTCCGGCTGCTTTTGCAGCTGTTCTGGTTTCATCCAGATCCCGGATTCTCCAGTCCCAAAATTCCACTGCGTCAAATCCATCTTTTTTTGCTGCCAGGAATCTTTCTGGCCAGGGCAGCTCTGTATATAAGGTATCAATACATGCACATTTTTTTAAACTCATCTTATTCCACCTCCGAAATTTTTACCGGTCTTCCTTCTTTTAAAGATTTTGTTGCAGCCGCTGCCATCAATACCGGGTATAATCCGTCCATTCCGGTTACTTCCGGTTCCTTATCCTGCTGAACTGCCTCGGCAAATGCCTGTATTTCTGCAACAAAAGCACCCGTATAACGATCCCACATAATTTTATAAGTATTTTCACTGCTTGTTCTCTGCTCGTCGCATACCACCACCGTATTCGGAACATCATTTTCATTTTTCACACAGCCTTTTGAACCAAATACCTCTACTCTCTGATCATATCCGTAGACAGCTTTTCTGCTGTTATCAATCGTGCCAACTGCACCGTTTTCAAATTTTAGGGTAACAACTGCAGTATCCACATCTCCAGCTTCTCCGATCTTTGGGTCTACCAAAACCGATCCAACCGCATGAACTTCTGTTACTTCCGCTCCCGCCAGATAACGTGCCATATCGAAATCATGAATCATCATATCATAAAAGATTCCTCCGGAAACTTTCACATAATCAATACTGGGCGGTTGGGGATCTCTGGAGCTGATTTTAACCATATGTACCTCTCCGATTCTTCCGGAACGGACTACCTCATATACGCCGTGATGATTGTGGTCAAAGCGGCGGCAGAATCCAATTTGAAGTTTCACACCGGCATCTTTTGCTGCCTGGATTGCTTCATGTACTTTTTTCAAATCATAATCAATCGGTTTTTCACAAAAGATGTGTTTGCCGGCCCGTGCCGCTTCGATAATGTACTTAGCATGGGTATCCGTAGATGAACAGATGATAACAGCTTCAATTTCCTTATCATTGAATATATCCCTGGCATCTTTTGTAACATTTGCAACACCGCATTTCTTCAAAAATATTTCTGTTTCTTCATTCATAAATGGGTCCGCTGCTGTTTTCATCTCTACATCCGGCACAAACATCGAAATATTTTTTGCATGTACCTTTCCAATTCTCCCTGCTCCAATAATTCCTACTTTCATTTTTACCTCTCCTTTTTCTGTTTTATTTGTGCTTTCACACATTTATTGTGCTTTTGTAACTTAATTATATGTTTTGATCATGTGTTTGTCAAGTATTTGTATCATTAATGTTATTTTTTGTTTCTTTTGTATATTTACACATTAAAAAAGAGGAAGTTTCCCAAGTTATCCTTCCCTGTTTTGTGAAAAACCAACAAACTGTTTTATTTGCACATTCATAAACCATGTGATAAAATGATAATGCTTAAAAGTATGAATATTAAGGAAAGAAGTGATAGCGATTAAAAAGAGACCCACTATACAAATGGTTGCAGATAAAGTTGGCGTATCCCGTGGAACAGTAGACCGGGTTCTGAACAACCGGTCCCATGTCAGTCCTGATATCTATGAGCGGGTGATGGCTGCGCTTGTAGAAACGGGATATCTTCCTCCACAGCAGTTTCACCAGAGAACTTTTCAGGCAAATAGTTACAACCCGATCAAGCTGGGGGTTCTCCTGCCTAATTGGACCGGACATTTCCGAACGGAAATTTTGCGGGGCATCGAAGCTGCCAGGGCAGAACTGGTTGATTTTCAGGTTGAAATTTTTCTGGAAGAATGCCAGACCGATGTGCCTCAGGAAGCAATTGAACTTTTGGATAAACTGGTGAGCAACGGTATACAGGGAATTGCACTCTGCACACCAAACACACCTACCATTGAAACAAAAATATCTTCATTTATCGAACAGCACCTCCCGGTCATCACATTTAATTCCGACCTTCCCGGAAGCGGGCGCCTTTGTTTTGTAGGTCAGGATATAAACCAGAGCGGCCGCATTGCTGCGGAATTGATCAGCAAATGTATTCCTTCTGATGGAAAGATTCTGGCTGCCGTAGGGAATCTTGAATTTGACGGACATCGTGCACGGCTGAACGGTTTCAAGATGCGCATGCAGGAACTGGGCTTTTGTGACTCACAGATTCAGGTAATCCAAACATTCAATGATTATCAGATCACATACCGAAAGATATTAGAGAATTTAGAGAAAACGCCGGATCTAAATGCCATTTATATGGCAAACAGAAGTGTTGCCGGTTGCACAGAAGCGGTAAACGCCCTGGGCAGAAAGGGAAAGCTGCGGGTTATCTGTCATGATGTTGCAGAAAGCACAAAGCGTCTTCTTCTTGACGGCAGTCTGGATTTTACCATCACCCAGGATATTTACCGGCAGGGATATCTCCCTTTAATTTACCTGAGGGAATACCTCCAGAAGGAAAAGCTTCCCCAATCCAGGGATATAAACACCAATATTTCAATCATCTGTTCCCAGAATCTGGAGAACACCTAAAAACAAAGCAAAGGAACTCATACAACTTATAAGTTCCTTTGCTTTGTTTATCTCATTGTTTTTAACATGTTTTACTAATTTCTTCTCAACGCTTCAATCGGGCTGAGTTTCGCTGCTTTTCTTGCCGGGTAGATCCCAAAGAAAATACCAACTGCACAGGAAAAAAATGTTGCTCCCAGAATCGTTGCTGCACTGATTCCCGGGCTAATCGTACTTCCTAAAGAAACAGACATAATACTGCAGATACCAAAAGCTGCTATTACTCCTATAATAATGCCAATCACTCCGCCCATAGCTGTAATAATTGCCGATTCCGCCAGGAATTGTACCATAATCGAAGAAGTCTTAGCACCCAGAGATTTTCGGATACCGATTTCCCTGGTACGTTCCGTAACAGAAACCAGCATAATATTCATAACACCAATTCCTCCTACCAACAGCGAAATCGCTGCTACAAAAGAGATAAATGCTGTCACCATACTCATCATGCTGTTAATACTCTGCAGCACATCCTGGAAGTTCTGAACCCGGTAGAAATCCTCTCCCGCACTCTGATGCCTGGATTCCAGTATGTGAATTACGGAATTTGTAATTTGTTTTGCATCCATTGTCTTATCTGCAAATACATAAATGCTGTAAAAAGGCTCTGGATCATAACCATAATTCGTCAGAGAGGTATACGGAATATCCAGGGTAACCGGCTGTCCATCGTAGCTATAGCTTACAAATGCCGTATTCTCCTTTGCCCCGGTAATTCCCACGATACGGTATGCATACGTCATGCCATCCATGGTAACATCAATATCCATTCCCACTACATCGTCCGATCCAAATAGCCGCTTGGCATCTGTGTCGGTAAGAACACAGACGTTCTTACCTTCCTGTACATCTGCATCCGTAAAGTATTTTCCTCTTTTCATCGTAAAGTTGTTCATCCTCTGCAGCATCTGTGTTCCTGCACTCAGACTCAGCTGGAATTCACCTTTACCGGTTACCGTACTTCCACTGCTTCCCGATGCCGGCGTAACGCCTTCCACACCATTTACTTTCGAAGCAATGGCTTCCATATCAGCCGCTGTGATCATCTGATTGGCGTTTACTGCGTCTTCGCTGCAGGATACATAGATCTGTCCGCCTCCCACATCATTTGCTTCCGCTGTCATGGACTCCGTGGTTCCGGCACCCACTGACATAATCGCAATTACAGAAGCAATACCAATAATGATACCCAGCATAGTCAGGAAAGAACGGCCTTTATTTGCAACAATACTTTTTATTGCCATTTTAAAATATTCAAGCAAACCACTCATATATGTGCCCCTTTCATTTTTATCCCCCTGCTTTCCTTATGATTCTGCCTGAGCTGCTCCGCCTTCTGAACCATCGGCGCCTGTTCCTGCATTCATGCTGTTTTCATCCATTGGCACAACCGGGCTTCCTTCCTGATACATTCCGATATCTGGTATCACCTGGTCACCAGGCTCTAGCCCTGACTTAATTTCGATGTAGCTGTCTGAAGACACGCCCGTCTCGACAATCTGTTTCGCTACTACACCTTCTTTTACAATATAGCAGAAAGAACCCTCGTTACCGGTATTGACTACCTCAACCGGAACTACCGGAACCTGCACTGCCTCAGCCGCCTGAATGGAAACTTTTGCTTCCACACCCAGGAAAATATCTTCATCCGGATTGTCAATGGAAACGGATGCACTGATAATCGGCGTTCCCTTTTCATTTGGAATGGCAATGTGGCTGATCTTACTCACAGTGCCTTTATATTCTTTGGCTCCAATTTTAACGGTTGCTTTTTGTCCTTTCTGGACTTTTTCAAAATCATACTTGGAAAGTGAGATATTAACATCTACATCCTGGGTGCTCTGAAGCGTAAACATTTCACTCCCCTGGGTAACCATACCTCCCTGGGCTGCTTTACTGTCGGAGATTACGCCGCTGAATTCTGCGGTAATACCTTGCTTTCCCTTTGTGATTAACTCTTCTAACGTCTTGCTCTCCAGTTCCTGGAGGTTATTGTTGACTTCCATCTGAGCTTTTGATTCTTCTGATAATGTTACACCGTCTGCTTCGGCAATTGCTTTCTTAGATGCCAGTTCGGACTGTAATTCAGCCAGCGCCGCCTGGGCATCCTGCAGTTCCAGCTGAAGATCTGTCGTATCTGCCGCCGACTGTCCCGCACCGGTTCCGGACAGATCTGCCCCTCCAGTTCCTCCCGGGGTTCCAGCTCCGGTACTGCTCTCAGGTGTTGACAATTTCTGAATCTGTGCCTGATATTCCGCTATTGGATTATCAAATTCCTGGGCAATCTTCTCATTTAGCTCATTCACCTTTGCCTGTGCGGCAGGGACTTTTACATCCTCCAGATCATGAACCACTGCCATCTGGGCTTTCAATGCCTGGCTTGCAGATTCAATCTTAGCCGCATCCCCTAATCCGCTTGCTTCATCATAACTCTGCTGCAGGATACCCTGCTGGAATTTCGCATCGCTTAACTGCCCCTGAAGCTGTGTTAACGTTTGTACAGCCGCATTTAATTTTACAGTGTACTCCGCTTTCTTCTTGGTTAATTTTTCAATCTTTTCCTTTAATTTATCTGTCTCTGCTTTTATCTTAGCTTTTGCTGCCTCCGCCTGAGCTTTAGCTTGTGCCTCTGCCTGTGCCACAGCCTCTGACTGCTTCTGGACTGCCTGATCCTGAGCGTCTTTCGTTGCCTGGGCAATTGCGCGGTTTAAGTCTGCAACTCTCTGTTTCCACTGATCCACCTGAGCCTGCAGACTGCTTACCTGGCTGGCTGCATCTGCTTTATCATTCGCAGCTTTATTCGATTTATTAATAGAATCCTGATATCCGTATTTCCCGGATAACACGTTTAAATCTGCCTTTTTATTGTCTTTTTCCAAATTTTCCAAATCAAATGTGATCAGCATATCTCCTGATTTCACCGTATCTCCACGCTGAAAATTCAGATTCTTAACCGTTGCGTTCACCGGTGAAAAAAATGTCTTCTTATTCCGGCTCTCAACGGTTCCGCTGGTATCCACATATTCCTGTACATCTCCGGTGGTTACCGGAACTACTGCCACAGCCTGATTATTCACCGGCTGGGTTCCCTGCCCCCTGAGGGCAAAAAAACCGACGCCCGCCACAACGACGACGCCTGCAATAATAAATGGTAATTTTTTATGTTTCTTTTTCATAATGGTCTCCTCCATCTTATTTTACTGCCCGTGACTATTAACTATTGATCTACTCATTCATCGTATCTGACTCTATCTTCCCATCCATGATCCGCACAACCCTTCGTGCCTGGTCTGCGATTCCATTATCGTGTGTAATCAATATGACGCTTCTTCCATCTTTATGTAAATTTTTCAAAATTCCCAGTATTTCTTTACTGGATGCAGAATCCAGGTTACCGGTAGGCTCATCCGCCAGAATAACGGGTGGTTTTGCTGCGATTGCCCTGGCTATTGCCACTCTCTGCTGCTGTCCTCCTGACATTTCGGTCGGTTTGTGATGCATTCGCTTCTCCAGCCCCACCATCTTTAGTGATTCAATTGCCAGCTTCTTTCTTTCCCTCATATCAACTCCCCGGTAAATCAGTGGAAGTTCCACATTCTCCACCGCAGTCAGATTGGCAATCAGATTAAATCCCTGAAAGATAAAACCAATCTCCCGGTTTCGCACTGCCGCAAGGTCGTTGTCTTTCATCGTTGATACATCCACACCATTTAAATAATACTCTCCCGATGTTGGCACATCCAGACATCCCAGCATATTCATCAGGGTAGATTTTCCGGAACCTGACTGTCCGATAATCGCCACAAACTCTCCTGTGTTGATTTCCAGGCTGACATGATCCAGAGCACGTACTTCATTTTCTCCCGGATTATAGATCTTACTCAAATCCTTTACCTGAATTAACGACGCCATGTATTCTGCTCCTTTCCGCATTTCCATAATGGATACGTGATCACACATAACACTTTTCCATAGTCATCAATTATTTTGATTCACAAAGAACTATATCATATATACAGTAGTTTTGCTATACTATTAAAAGTTAACTTTTCATTAAACTTTCATTAAACTTCTAAAAAACTTGTAAATATAAACAATTCATAAAATGCTGGGGTAATTATTTTTACTTTCTTTAGAAACCATACATAAAGGTGTCACATTTATCCAATATTCTATTTGTAGAAAACAGGCTTCAGGCCGGCATTTGCCAAAATAGTTCTGCCCGGCCGGGCTGTTACGAAAAGAAAAGATGAGATGAGAAAGAGGTATATGATAATGAGTAAAATTATTGGCATTGATTTAGGCACGACAAACAGCTGTGTAGCTGTTATGGAAGGAGGCCAGCCTGTCGTAATTACAAATGCGGAAGGATTTCGGACAACTCCGTCTATTGTGGCTTTTACCAAAAACGGTGACCGCCTGATCGGTGAACCGGCTAAACGCCAGGCTGTAACTAATCCGGATAATACCGTTTTTTCCATAAAAAGACACATGGGTTCTGACTATACAGTTAAAATAAATGGCAAAAAATTCACACCGCCGGAAATTTCAGCGATGATTCTTAAAAAATTAAAAACCGACGCAGAGAGCTATCTGGGAGAGCCGGTTACGGATGCCGTAATTACGGTTCCCGCTTACTTCAGTGATTCCCAGCGGCAGGCAACAAAAGATGCCGGAAGAATAGCCGGCTTAAATGTACAACGAATCATCAATGAACCCACATCGGCTGCCCTGGCTTACGGCCTTGATAATTTCGCACCTCAGAAAATCCTGATCTATGATCTGGGAGGCGGAACTTTTGACGTGTCTGTAATTGAAATCGGGGAAGGCATTGTGGAAGTAATGGCAACTGCCGGTGATAATCAGCTGGGCGGTGATGATTTTGATAAACGCATCTGCGATTACCTGGTAAATGAATTCAAAAAGCAGGAAGGGATCAATCTCACCAAAGACAGTGTTGCGATGAACCGTATCCGGGAAGAGGCGGAGAAAGCCAAAAGAGAATTATCCGCTGCGACTACCGTAAATATTAACCTTCCCTTTATCAGTACCACCCGTTCCGGTCCGGTGCATCTGGATATGAACCTGACCCGGGCAAAATTTGATGAACTGACAAGCGACCTGGTGGAACGCACCGCCCTTCCTGTCCAGACCGCTTTAAATGACGCCGGTATCTCCAGTTCGGAACTTGGCAAAGTACTTCTGGTGGGCGGTTCCACCCGTATTCCGGCGGTTCAGGAAAAAGTAAAAATGCTGACACGCCATGATCTGAGCAAGAATTTGAACCCCGATGAATGTGTGGCACTGGGTGCTTCCATCCAGGGCGGAAAGCTGGCTGGAGATGCAGGCCTCAACGAAATCCTGCTGCTGGATGTCACTCCCCTGTCCCTCTCCATTGAAACCGTGGGCGGCGTATGTAACGTTTTGATTCCCAAAAATTCCACAATCCCCAGAAGGGAATCCAAAATATTTACCACTGCCGGAAACTTCCAGACTTCCGTTGATATCCACGTTCTGCAGGGAGAACGCCAGTTTGCCAGGGATAACAAAAGCCTGGGCAAATTCCGCTTAAGCGGCATCAAGCGCGCCATGGCTGGCGGTCCCCAGATTGAAGTTACCTTTGATATCGACACCAACGGAATTGTACATGTCTCCGCAAAAGACCTGGGAACCGGAAAAGCACAGGATATTACCATAACGGCCGCTTCCAACCTGTCAGAAGCAGACATTGAAAAAGCAATCCAGGATGCACAGCAGTACGAGGCTCAGGATTCCAGACAGAAAGGCTCTCTGGATACCATAAACGATGCTCAGGGCATGATCATCAAAGCAGAGCAGCTATTATCTGAGCGGAAAAAGGAATTAACAAAAGAACAGAAGAATTTCCTGAAAAATGATATTGCCAATCTGAGGAAACTCTTGAAAAAAGCAAAGCCGGAAACCATCACCGATGTGGAAGCCGATGAGATCAAGGCATCTGCGGATGCACTGCAGCGCTCAATTGATATGGTTTAAAGCTGAATCATAGCACCACAGACTATTTTTATTTTCTAATTAAAATCGAAAAGAGTATAAAACCTTTATTGTTCATCCGGTTTTATACTCTTTTTTATATGATTCTATTTCGAATGCTTTCCGATTTCGGTTGCTATCCGATTTCGATTGCTTTCCGATCTCCCCTAATCCCGTTCCATCTTTTCAATTTTATTCCATACTAACTCCGCCGTCTCTTCATTTGTGATCAGGACATTGATCAGCCCGCCGTTTAGCGCTCCGCAGATAGAATCTATCTTACTGGTGCCCTGTGCCACGCCGATCCGGTATTCTTTCTGCCGGATTACATCTAACGGCACAGCAATGGTTCTTTCATCTAATTCCATGTCACAGATTTTCCCGTTGATGTCGATAATATGGGAACAGATATCTCCTACCGCTCCTTTTTGGGAAAGCTCTTCCATGGTGCGGTCGCTTAAATAGCCGGCACGTACAATTGCGCTTTTCAGTCCGAATGCCCCCATTGTAAAAACTGCAATATTGGCATCGTATCCATACTGAAGTACTTTGCCCATATTGTGGTCACGCTGGATGATATCTTTCATTTTTTTATTATCCACCACAGCCGGAAGAGGCAGCACATAAGAGGAAGCTCTCAGCTTATTGGCAAAATTATTTGCAATTTCTGTGGAATAAATGTTTTTCTTCAGATCGCTGATCCCTCCACAGAGAAGTACTGCGGTTACATTTTCCAGGTCTTCTCTGCCAATGAGGGATTTGGAGCACTCAAACAGGGTATCTCCCCAGGAAAGTCCCAGAATATCATCATTTTTTATAATACTGTTCAGGTATCTCGCCATCTCCATCCCAATGCGTGACAGAGGATTCTCATCCGCATTAGATGGTGTTATAATTACTTTTTTCAAATTAAATTTATTCCTGAATTTCTGCTCCAGTTTGCTCTCTACACTCATAGGGTCCACCACCTGGACTCGAACGATGCCCACCTCTTTCGCTTCATTCAAAAGTTTTGATATATATGGTCTGGACAAACTTAACTTTTTTGCCACCATTTCCTGGCTGTAATCATTTTCATAATACAGCTTAGCCACCTGAACAAGAAGCTCTATCTTTTTATAATCATTCATCATCATTCTCCTCCCGACAATCATCTCCTTATTTTCTTTGAAAAGGATATTATTTGGATATTATAACATAATACTGTTTTATATCCAATAATGAACAATAAAAAAGGCAGGGCCATCCATCTGAACACCCTGCCTTCTCTCCTAGAGCCTGTTTGAAAAATGCTTTCTGACAGATGTGCGTCACAGTTTGTGGTAGATTTGTTTCGGATGAAGGGCGCGCAGTAGGCTGCGCAACCTGAATTCGGGGCAAATATACTGCAAAGTGGGGCGTGCAGATGGCGGGAATGATTTTTCAAACAGACTCTAATCAACATTTATCTAGAATTTATGCCTGGGGCAATATTTTCTCCACGTCACCATGGGGCCTGGGAATCACATGTACGGCAACCAGTTCACCTAATTTCCCTGCTGCCTGGGCTCCCACTTCGGTTGCAGCTTTCACTGCTCCCACGTCTCCGCGTACCATAATTGTTACTAATCCGGATCCGATTTTCTCTGATCCAACCAATGTTACATCTGCTGCTTTTACCATAGCATCCGCCGCTTCAATTGCTGCTACCAGACCTCTTGTTTCTACTAATCCTAATGCTTCCTGTGTCATTTGCTTCATCCTCCTGCTTGGTTTCTACATTTCCGGTTTAAAGAGTACTTTTGTAAATACTTCTGACCGCTTAAACATCATATCAAATACTTCTTTACAATCTTCCAGTCGTACCCTGTGGGTAATTAACGGGTCCACATTCATCTGCCCGGTATGTATAAACTCCAGGGCACTCTTCCACTCATTAATGGGAAGTGGGTTAATGGATGAATTCCAGCTGCCGTGAATCGTCAGTTCCCCTCTTAATATAGAAGCTATGACGCTGTTGGGAAACGTTACATCATCATAAGTGATACCGCCGTAAACAACTTCTCCATTTTTCTTACAGGAGGCTACCGCCTGCACATGGGTGTACTTGCTTCCTGCAAACTCGATTGCAATATCTACCCCTTCCCCTCCGGTCAAATCTTTAATTGCCTTGACTGCATCCAGGTCTTTCCCATTAACTCCGGCTGTGGCGCCAAGCCGTTTTGCCAGACGCAGCTTATCATCGGATACGTCAACGGCAATTACCGTTGTACATCCAAGGGCTTTTAACCATTGCACCGTAATAAATCCAATTGCGCCAAGTCCAAATACCGCAGCAGATTTTCCGGCTTCAATTTTCGTCTTCCGCACTGCATGAAGCCCTACCGACACCGGATCTGTAAAGGAGCCTTCTTCGTAATCTACTCCGGACGGGAGTTTCAGGCAGTTTTCCGATTCCACTACGATATATTCAGCCATGGCACCGTCTCTTCTGGAACCATAGTAGTCATATGTGTCACAGAGATGTGACTGTCCTACTTTACAATACTGGCATTCTCCGCAGGGAATTAAAGGCATAACGGATACCCGGTCCCCCACATCCAGCTGGTTTTTCACCTTATCGCCACAGGCTGCAATCTGCCCTGCAAACTCATGGCCTATGGTTGTTGGAAAATGATAAGTGCCTTTCACCATAACTCTGGGTATATCAGACCCGCATACCCCACAGCTTTTTACCTTTATCAAAACCTGGGTATCCTTTTCAATCCGGGGTACATCTACTTCCACGCAGCGTATGTCTTTTGGTGCAAATAACCTTACAGCCCTCATTTTTTGTGCCATTTCCTTCACTCCTCTCCTTTAATAGTTACTGGTTCCGGTCAGACCATTTATGATTGCAATACCGGAACTGGTACCCAGCCTCGTTGCACCTGCCGCAATCATTTCCCTGGCTGTCTCTGCACTCTTCACTCCGCCGGAAGCTTTTACACCCATCTCATTGCCCACCGTTTTTCTCATAAGTGCCACGTGTGCTGCGGTAGCCCCTCCGGTAGAAAACCCTGTGGATGTCTTAACAAAATCTGCACCTGCCTCTTTGCAAATCCGGCATACATGTACAATCTCTTCTTCGGTAAGCAGACAGGTCTCAAGGATTACTTTTACAATTGCCCTGCCATGAACGGCAGTCACTACGTCTGAAATATCTTTTTTTACAAAGTTCCAGTCTTCTGATTTTACTTTCCCCACATTGATGACCATGTCCACTTCGTTCGCTCCGTTTTCAATGGCTTCATTTGCTTCAAAAACTTTGGATTTCGTAGTGGTGGCACCCAGTGGAAATCCGATGACGGTGCACACTTTTACCCCTGTCCCTCTCAGCAGATCATAACAAAGGGGAACGTATCCCGGGTTAATGCATACCGAACAAAAATGATTTTCTTTCGCTTCCTCACATAACTTTTTGATCTGTTCTTCGCTTGCATCCTGTTTCAGCAGCGTATGGTCTATCATACCTGCTACGGAACCGGAGGGAGCAGGTTTTAACCCCCCCTGGATTTCCAGCTTTCTCAAAATCTCATCTGCAATTTTTGCAACCAACTGTTCCATTTCCATATGTATGTCCTCTCTTCCTAATATATTATCATATACTCCAGAGCATGTAATTTTCAGACACACTCTTGAATATAGTTTAATTTTTCTGCATGAATCCCTGCACTTCCGATTAAAAATCCATCTACAGATGGGATCTTGCCTATGGCTGCTGCATTTTTTTCATTTACACTGCCGCCATAGAGTGTGGGCACTTCAACGCCTAATATCTCCCGGATTACACCTTTTAAATATACATGAGTTTCATGAATCTCATCTGATGATGCGCTTACGCCTGTTCCGATCGCCCATACAGGCTCATAAGCGATATGTACTTTTGAAACCGCCTCTTTGGGCAGTCTTTCAAGATCTTTCAGCAGCTGGTTTCGAAGCGTTTCTTTCCAAATGCCCTCCTGACGTTCCTTCTGGCTCTCTCCGATACAGAGCATAATCTTCATAGAAGCCTTTGCCGCGGCAAGAACTTTTCGGTTGATTTCCTCGTCAGACTCATAATTGTATACCCTCCGTTCGGAATGACCTGCCATCAAATAGGTACATCCCAGCTCCTGCAGCATGGGAATGGATATTTCTCCGGTAAATGCACCTCCCAGCTGATCATGGAAGTTCTGCGCCCCAGTCAGGATATTCCTCTTGGTAAATTCTTCTGCCAATCCTGCTAACGTTGTAAAAGGAGGAAAAATAACAAGGGGGACATCAGGAATATCTCTTAATTCCTCTAAAAATTTTCTTCCCTCAGCAATTGTCATATTCATCTTCCAGTTAACTGCAACGATCAGCCTTTTTTTCTGATATCTCCGGATAGTCTCACGGATTATTTTTTCTAATTCTGCCTGATTTATCATCTGTCCACAGCTTTCTATTTACATATGTTCATGATGTAGTAAATTATGTTACTCTAAAATTATAATAACACAACGCATATTTAAAGTCAACAGCTTATATGCGTTGTCCTATAGGTGTGTATTCTTAAATGAATTCTCGCGTGATCTGGCAAATTTTGAAGACATCTCTATGGATGGATAATTGCCTTCAATATCTGACCGCTCTTTAAGTGTTCAAAAGCCTCCATTATTTCTTCCAAGGGATATTCTCTGGTGATATACTTTTCCGGCTGCAGCTGCCTTTTTGCGATTTTCTCCAGAATCTCTCTGTTCTGGCTGCTGGTAGAGGCATGAACGCCAAAAACTCCCAGTTCTTTGTAATGGATATCGTTTGAGTCCAAAAATCCCTTCCCATCTCCCGGTATTCCTCCAAACAGGCTGATTCGTCCGTGTTTTGCGGCTATTTTCAGCGCATCCGTATGAACCATCCCAACAGAACATGCCGTGATGACCACATCTGCCCCGTTGCCGTCTGTTTCTTCCATAATCCGGTCATAGCAGTTTTCCGTCCTGGAATTGATCACAATAATCCCGGGTATTAATTCCCGCGCCTCACGGATGCGAAAATCCGAAACTTCCATCATCATAACCTTAGCAGCCCCCGCCGCAAATGCCAGTTCTGCATGGGAACAGCCAATGAACCCGGAACCAAATACCGCTACGGTATCCCCTTCTCTGATATTACAGATTTGCTGTGCATTTAGGGCACATGCCATTGGCTCTGCCAGAGCCGCTTCATTTGACGTGACATTCCCCGGCACCTTATTCACATTTCCCTGTCTGAATGCATCCCCGGGTATCTCCATGTACTCTGCAAATACACCGTCAAATTCAAAACCGATTGTTCTCAGATGATCGCACATATTTGTGTGACCTTTTTGACAGGGCCTGCATTCTCCGCACCCGATAGCGGGGGCAATCTGAACCCGGTCTCCAAGGGAAAATCCGCTTACATTTGCACCGATCTCCACAATTGTTCCGCAGCACTCGTGCCCGATAATCCTGCCCGGATTGATCTTGGGATTTCCATTGGCAAAGGTCCTTACATCTGTTCCGCAAATAGATGCCGCTTCTATTTTAATCACTGCTGAATCTTTTGATGCAGATGGTTTTTCCCTGTCCTCTATACAGAAATTTTTCTCCCCGTTATAAACAAACGCTTTCATGATCTCCTCCTGTTTTAACTGTTAATAAGTTATCCCCTTCAAAGTTTACCGCGGTCAGGTCATTGTGATAAGTCCGCTCCGGAAGTACAATCAGAACATGAACCTCTTCCTTATAAAGGGGCTGGGGCATGTAATGCCAGGTACCGGGATTTAAGTGGATCATAGTGCCGCAGGGTATCAAAAATGCCCGTAATGCCTCTGTATCCGGCCTTTCGGTATTACCCGCAGGTGCAAGACACAATACAGTGTCATCATCCATAGGCATCATGATTTCTGCTGTATGGTCGTGATATTCCAGTGCCGGAACCATAAAATGTACCGACCTTTCCACCAGAAGGGTTGAAAATGCCAGTGCTGATACCGGGGGCACCATGCGGATGCTGTCTCTGTAAAAGGTGAAATTCTGATCTCCAAAACATGCGCCATCATCCGAACACATATTGTGGTACTGTCCGTATATTTCAAAATTCTCTTTGCTTAACTGCTCTGCCTGAACTGTAATCATCTTTGCTTCCTCCATCATCACGGTTTTATAACCACCTTAAGGGATCCGTCTCCTTTTGCATTCTGCTCAAAAGCAGTCTGCCATTGATCCAATGAAAATGTGTGGGTTACCACGCCATCCGTATAAATGGTATTATCTGCGATCCATTCCGTCACCACATCAAAGCAGTACGGTCCCAGATGGGCACCCAGGATATCCAGTTCTTTTCCATCTCCGATTACAGACCAGTCAACGCTTACTTTTTGCCCAAATACGCTGAATTCTATAAATCTGCCTAATTTTCGGATGGCATCCAGTCCCTGCTGTACACTGGAGGGATGACCCGTTGCTTCGATATAAATATCACATCCATAACCATTTGTCATATTCTGAATCTCTTTTACCACATCACACTGCGCCGGATTCAGGCAGATATCCGCTCCAAATTTTTTTGCTATCTCAAGGCGTTCTTCCTTCATATCAATTGCGATGAGCTTCTTAGGTCTTCGAAGCCTGGCATAATTGACCATCGCCAGTCCCAGAGTTCCCACTCCAGATATTACAACCACATCGGTATTGGAGATATCCGCACGGTCCACTGCATGTTTTGCACAGCTGTATGGTTCGATTAAAACTGCCTTTTCCAATTCCAGATCCTTTGGAATCTGATAAATTCTTGTTTTTTCCGGCAGCACCATATACTCCGCCATGGCACCATTTACGTTGGATCGGAATCCGAAGATATCCGCTTTGTCACACATCCAGTAATGTCCGGTTTTGCAGAACATGCATTCATTGCAGGGTACGATCTGCTCCCCGGTAATCCGGTCTCCGATTTTTGCACTTCCCTGGTAATCTTCTGCCACCTCCACAACTTCCCCCACAAATTCATGTCCGGGAATAAACGGCGTCTTTACCCAGGGCTCTGAGGTACCATCGCCCCAATACCCTTGTGCTCCATGCCAGTTTTTAATGTCGCTTGCGCACACGCCGCAGGCTTCCACTTTAATTAGTACCTCCCCTTTCTTCAGATCCGGTACCGGATAATCTGCTTCCAGGCGATAATCATTTTTTCCGTAAACAACCAGTGCTTTCATTGTTTTTACAGTCTTAGCCATATCTATACCCACTGCATATTGCAGGCTTACCTGCAATACTGCCACTATAAAATAATTTGAAAGAATAAAACCGTGGCTTCCTTTCTTTGTCTTAATTTTCTTTCAAACTTATACCCCTGTATACCGCTGACAAGTCTGCGGTACTGCACCAATAGATAGTAATGAAGTTTTTTCAATTTGACAATTTCCCAATCCTCTCATAGAAACCATGGAGCTCCACTATATAATCCTTATATAATTGCAAATAAGGCAGATACGCTTCTCTTTTTGTAAGATCCGGCTGAAATACACGTTTTACCTTTACGTGATTTAAGGCAGTTTCTTTTAAATCCGGAAACACTCCGATGGCATTTCCAGCCAGAATTGCAGCGCCCCACATAGCAGCATCTTCACGATTCAGAACTTCATACCGCTTTCCCTGGACATCTGCACACATCTGGGTCCATACCGGAGACTTGGCGCCTCCTCCAATGATCCTGACGTGATCCGTTTTATACTCCGGATACAGCTCCTCTATCCGCTGCATAGACAGGGTAAAGTCATATGTAAAGCTCTCTAATAAGGCTTTATAAAAATGTTCCCTGGAATGGCTCCAGTCAAATCCCATCCACATACCGCGAAGGGTACCATCCAGCGGCATAGAACTGCCCCCAAGCAGTCCGATTCCCATCAGACCGTTGCATCCAGGCGCTATGGCGGTCATTTTATGTTCCATATCCGCGAATATTTCCCGCGTCCCCATATCCCCATGTTTTACAAAAGTATTCATAAACCAGTCTAAAGTAATCCCGGAACCAGCCGCAAAATGCGTGGCATAAAATTCACCCGGTATTGCGGAGGGTATCACATCCAGACGCCTTTCATCCATGTCCGGGCGGTATTCGCTGACGCAGCAGCTTACCTCTCCATAAGAGGACGCTTCAAATATCGTATCACCGTAATTTACGATTCCTGCCCCCAGACAGCCCGCAGGCTTATCTCCCGCACCGGATACTAACACAATTCCGGGCTTTAATCCGGTGGCTGCCGCCATTTCTTTATTTAAATTTGCGCAAATGTGGTTGGAGTTTACAATTCTTGGCAGGTACTTTTCATCCAGTCCGATTTCCCGGCAGATTTCCTGGGACCATCTGTCATTTTGCACATCCGCCAGTCCGGTCCACTGGGTAAAAGATCTGTCTATAACCGCATCTTCAATAGGGATATCCCCCAGTTTTCCAATTACATATCCGCTGATCATCAAGTACTTAGCTATTTTTTTGCTCTCTCCCGGATATTCCGTTTTGAACCACTGGTATTTGGGTGCCATCTGAGGAAAGTTCGTACCGCCAATGCACAAAAACGGATCCCGTAATTTTTCCATCTGTTTTTCTGCATAAGGCATATACCGGTTGTCCAGAGAGCAGGACCAAGTGGTGATATCATTCCAGTTCTCATCCACCCCCATGAACCCTGACATCTGTCCGGTAAAGGCAATTGCTTCAATCAGCTCAGCCTTTTTATCCAGCGCTGCACACACTTTCTTCATGCAGGCAATTACAGAAGCCAGTAATTCTTCTCCCTTTTGGATAAATATGCCGGGACCCGGTCTGTAATCCTTTACCGGTTCCGTCTCCACGGTGATGCAATTGCTCTCCGTATCATAAACTCCTACCTTTATAAAACTGGTGCCCAAATCCACTGCCATCAGTAAAACATCTTTCATTGTACTGCTCCTCTCTGCCAACGATTCACCAAACACTACTGTCATCGTATCCGTACACGATGTACGATATTCAGAAAGCAATTAAAACACGCTCTAAACTGTTTTATTTTTGGAGGTAAGCCCCTGTAATAATACAGAAATGATAATAATAATACCTTTAATAATGTCCTGGGGATAGGATGGAACTGCAAGGAGATTCATAATATTACTGATCAGTGCCAGTACCAGTACACCCACAACGGTTTTGATACAGGAACCCTCCCCGCCTGAGAGGCTGGCACCTCCGATTACACAGGCTGCTATGGCATCCAGTTCCAGCCCCTGCCCAATGATGGGTGTCCCGATTGCAGTCCTGGAGGATGCGATAATTCCGCCAATAGCTGCACAGATTCCTGAAATGGCATACACGGACATTTTATAACGGTTTACACGGATACCCGCTAATTTTACTGCTGTTTCATTGCTACCGATTGCAACGATAATCCGCCCAAAAGCAGTGTATTTATGAATAAACCAGAAGATCACAATGACAACTACCGCAATTACAGCCAGCCATGGGATCACCCCGCCAATCATGGCTAAGCCTAATTTACCAATCGTATCCTTTGGTGTCTTATTCTGGCA
>OASR01000204.1_pt1 | contig 30679 bp, 20 predicted proteins | sample 1475751 | NCBI WGS metagenome assembly OASR01 (sample SAMEA2579907, study PRJEB22360) | human gut metagenome | biome: human gut; feature: human-associated habitat; material: faeces | place: Denmark | collected 2008/2010 | reverse complement strand
ATGCCATAGCCACCATTACCGGCCAGCCAGGGCACCCCCCCGCCAATCATGGCTACTCCTAATTTACCAATCGTATCCTTTGGTGTCTGCACCGGCTGTCCATTTGATATTACAAATGCCAGACCTCTTGCAATTGTCATCATCGCAAGTGAGGCTACAAAAGCTGCCATCTTGGCATAAGATACCAGGAATCCCGTAACTGCACCCAATACGCATCCAACCAGTACCGGCAGAAGAATCGCTGCTGCCATGCCCAGGCTATGGGTGGTCAGTGCAAATGCAACCATTACACTTCCAAGTGCCAGAATAGAACCAACCGATAAATCAATCCCCCCGGTCAGGATTACAAATAGCATTCCCATGCAGACAACGGTGGTTCCTGAATACTGGCGCAGGATATTAATGATATTCTGTAAGGTAAAAAAGTCCGGCGATATGCAGATACAGATAATCAATAACAGCAACAGCATAAAATAAGTATTATGTTTTACAAATAGTTTTACAGCTTTATTGTTTGTATTCATTTTTTTCACCCATTCCATACAGCAGGCATGCCTGCTATACTGCCACAAATAAATATTTGAAAGAATCAAAACGTGGCTTCCTTTCGATTTCATATTTATACACCCATTGCGTATTTGATCAGCACATTTTCGTATAATTCTTCTCTGGCTACTTCTCCGGTAATTCTGCCCTGTCTCATGATAATCACCCGGTCACACATTCCGATTATTTCCGTCATCTCCGAAGAAATCATAACAATTGCTACTCCCCGGCCTGCCAGGTCGTTAATTACTTTATATATTTCTACCTTTGCCCCAACATCCACACCACGGGTAGGTTCATCCAGTATCATGCATTTACAGTCAGCAGCCAGCCACTTTGCAAGAGCCACCTTTTGCTGGTTGCCTCCGGAGAGACTGGATACATCATCCTCCATGGAAGCATATTTCGTGGATAATTGCCCCAGGATATTTTCCACCGTCTGTTTTTCTTTTTTCCCATTGATTACATCCATGGCGTATTTTACCTGTTTCAGAGAAGCAAGTGTGGTATTAATACGTATGGATTGATTCAGCAGCACCCCCTGCTGCTTTCTGTCTTCCGGCAGAAATCCCAGCCCATTTTCCACTGCATGCTTTGGTGCCTTAAACGCCACCTTTTTTCCTGCCAGCATAATTTCGCCGCTATCTTTACGGTCAATCCCAAATATGGCACGCATGGTTTCCGTCCTTCCGGCTCCCACCAGACCGCTGAAACCCAGCACTTCTCCCGCACGAACGGAAAAAGACACATTCTGTACCATCTTTCCGCAGTTTAGGTCTTTCACATCCAGAACTACGTCCCCCAGCTTCACGTTTCTCTCGGGATACAGAGTAGACATTTCACGCCCAACCATCAGATTGATCAGCCCATGTTTATCGATGTCCCCGGATGAAAGCTCTTTTACAAATTTCCCATCCTTAAATACGGTAATCGTATCACATAACTGGAATATTTCTTCCAGCCTGTGAGATATGTAGATAATGCTGACTCCATCTTTTTTCAAAAGGTTTACCAGTGCAAAGAGCTTTTCTATTTCGGTAAATGTCAGAACAGCGGTAGGTTCATCCAGTACCAGGATCTTGGCATCCCGGCTTAGATTCTTGCAGATTTCCACAACCTGCTGATATGCCACTGATAATTCCGCAACCTTTTGTTTCGGGTCAATTTCTCCAAATCCCAGTTTCTTTAATATTTCCGAAGCATCTTTATTTAATTTCTTCCAGCGGATAGCCGCCCCGCCCTGATTTAACCGGTCTATAAATATATTTTCTGCAACCGTTAAATGCGGCGCCAGCATAAATTCCTGATAAATAGTTGCAATGCCCAGATCTTTTCCTTCCCTTGGAGATGAGATTTTAACCTCCTGCCCGTCGATCCGAATGGTTCCGCCATCCCGGATAACCGCTCCCGATAAGATTTTCATCAAAGTAGATTTTCCTGCACCGTTTTCTCCGATCAAAGCATGGACTTCTCCTGGCTTTACCCGTAAAGAAACATCCTTCAGTGCATAGACGCCGCCAAACTTTTTGTCAATGTGCTCCATCTCAACCCGATATTCACTACCCATCGCCTACACTCCTCATCATTTTCTGTGTTTCTGCTGCTTTTATTTTTTAGGGATGCCGCATCGTTATCTCTCTTGATAAGCTGACACCGCACCCCCATTTACATACCCTTTATTCCCGTGAGCAACGAGCCAAACGGACACGCTGGCGCGTCCATTTGACTCCTGCGAACAGGAAACATAAGTGTTAAAATGCTGCATTCTCATCATAGTAATCTTTTGCATTCTCAATGGTGTAGCAAAGAGGCGGTGTACGTGTAATATCTTCGTAATCATCTGCTGTCTTACCATCCAGTAATACTTCATCTGCAACCTGCAATGCCATAGCTGCAACTGTCTTTGGATTATTATCTCCGGTAGCCATATATCCTGTGCCGTCTGCGATCAGTTTAATTGCTTCCTTCTGTCCGTCTGCCGCTGCCGCCAGTCTGATCTTATCCGTTAAGCCGGAGTTTTCAATAGCGGTCATAGCGCCTAATAACATGTTGTCATTTTCCCCTAATACCAGGTTGATATCCTTGTTCGCTACCAGTAAATCCTCCATTGCCGGAAGTCCTTCATCTGCTGTCCAGTTTCCCCAGCCCTGTCCATTGATCTTAAAATCAGCATCTGTATTTTCTGCTTTCCCTTTATCCATCAATTCCTGTTCCATTGTTTTAGCGGCTGCCCATGCTTCCTCTTCCGTACAGCCTGTTCGCTGTTCAATAATACCGCACATGAGTCCAGTTCGTCTTTCCTGAGATACTACGGCTCCTTTTACGCCGGACAGGAGAACCGATACAATGGGATCTTTCCCGAACTCCTCGCCTACATAGAGGCCCACTGCCCTGCCGTTTCTCAGGTTATCGGAACAAACCGTTGTAATATTATCGGCTGAGGTATCACATGCATTATCTACATTGATAACCGGTATACCTGCTGCAGTTGCATTTGCAATAGCCGGGAGACAGGCTTCGGAATCCACACAGTTCATAATGATACAATCATATTTCTGGGAAACGAAGGTCTCCATATTTTCCATTTCCTTGGAAATATCTTCGGAAGCATCCAGACTGGCATAAGTCCATCCCCGTGATTCAACTTCTTCTTTCAGAGCTGCATCCAAAGCAACAAAATATGGATTATTCAAAGTCTTATTTACATAACCGATTTTAAAGCTTTTACCGGAAGCGTCCGCCTTTTTCGCTGCTTCTGTGACTGCTTCTGATGCAGTTTCTTTCGCTGCTTCCGTCACATCCCCTTTTGTTTCCTCTGCTTTTGTCTCTGCAGCTTTAGTCTCTGCAGCTTTTGTCTCAGCCTGTGCCTCTGTCTTAGCAGTAGTGTCTCCATCCGTACCTTTGGCTCCGCCTCCACATGCTGTCAGCATGGAAACTGTCATAGCCGCTGTTAATAAAATCCCCAACATCTTTTTGTACCTTCTCATTTTATTCCTCCTTAGAATGTGATTTGTGGTACCTGTTACCGGAGTGTGTCATAAAATTATTTTCTGCAAGATCTGTAATTGCTTTTATAGCGATGTCTGAACCTGCACCATACTCCCGGAAACAGCGTGCCATGTATTAGATTAATTTAGCACCATGCTAAAAAAACTAATCTTGTTCCGTCTCATGCATCATTTCTTTTAAACACTTATATAGCTTCAGATATTTCTGAAATGGTTTCTGATACAAGCTGTGCTTTTCCATATCGGGTTCCACCACAATTTCAGGTACTACCATCCGATCTGCCGCAGCCTGGAAACTTTCATAATGCCTTCCTTTGGATGCCGCAGCCACACAGCAGCCAAGTACGCCTGCCTGGCTGTTTCGGTTAATAATAATCTTTTTGCCCGTAACATCCGAGATCATCTGTATCCATCCCCGATCCCTGGTAACGCCCCCGCAGACCGTCAGCGAATCCACTTCATACCCCTGGGTTTCATAATTCTGTATAATATTGTGGGTACCAAAAGAAACGGATTCCAATACTGCATGATAGATATGTTTCCATGTGTGTTTTACATTTAATCCATAAATAACCCCCTTAGCCATTGCATCCTTATACGGCGTCCGGTTTCCCTGAAAGAAATCCAGAACCGTTATTCCATCCGATCCGGGTTCGATTTCCTCTGCTGCTCTTAATAGCCTGGCATAGGGATTCCCGTCTTCTTCCCCAATATGAAAGTTCTTCCGAAACCAGTTTACCAGTCCGGCTGCTGATATCTGCCCGCCTTCCAGCAGCCAGAGCCCGTCCACCAGCGCGCTGTCATAGGGTCCCCAAATCCCTTTTAAATTCGGTTTTTCTTCTGACATACACAGATGTACAAAACTGGTCCCCATCACAATTCCCAATTTATGAGGCTTTATTACATTCAGTCCAAACATCGCCATATGGGCATCAATTCCGCCCTGCACCACTTCTAAATCGGGATTAAAACCAAATCGTTCTGCCAGATCCGACCTTAGCTTTCCAATCGCTTCACCGATTTTATCCACCTTGGTTACGATTTTTTCCTGATAATCCTCAAAGCCTATCCTTTTAAAATACTCTTTTTGATAACCGCCTTTTGATTCTATGTAATTCCATTTACAGGTTGTATTACATATGGAACTGGATAATATTCCGCTTAACATATAATTAATCCAGTCCAGCTGTTCTACCAGACGAAAACATTTATCATAAATATCCCGGCGGTGTCTTTTGATCCATAGTGCTTTTGGTATCATCCATTCAAAGGAGCTCTCCTGACCGCAGTAGTCCAGAACCGGATCATGTGTCTCATTGATCTCATTCATTTCCTCCCGGGATCTGGCATCCATCCACATCATGGCATCCATAAGGGGTTTTCCCTGTTCATCGATAGCCAAAACGGTAGAAGATGTGGCACAGACACAGCATGCTTTCACCGATTTCTTCTGCTCATCTGTCATTTCTCCGGAACACATTAAAAGCACTTCCAGGATGCTCTCCCACCAGTCCATCGGGTTTTGTTCTGCCCAGCCGACTTTAGGATAGGAGGTTTCCCACTTTTTTTCATGACTGGTCAGCATTTCACCATCTTCATCAGCAATTCCAATCCGTACTCCCTGAGTCCCCGTATCAATTCCAATAAAATACGATTTCATTCCATCGTCCTTTCAAACATATTTTAGGAACATATGTAACTATATGATTATCATTTGTATACATGGATAATACTATAAGTTTTGTGCATTGTCAATATAAATTGTAAATATTTTTCATATTTCAGGGCATTTTGTCGATATTCATAATTTTCATGTTGAAAATTCAGTAAATATTTTATAAGTTCTTGAGCGTGCTTTAAAATTGCTTTCAGGCAGCTGTGCGTCACACTTTGTGGGAGATTTGTCCCGGATGAAGGGCGCGTAGCGGGCTACGTAACCTGACGGGGCAAATATACCGCAAAGTGGGGCGTGCAGATGATGGGAATGAATTTTCAAACACGCTCTAATATAGTACTACAACGCAGAATTTCAAGTTGCTAATATACTGCTGACAATTCAAAGCTTTATTTAGCAAAAACAGAAACATTCTGCGTGGTTATAAGATTAATGATATTTTCCGAAACAAGAAGACTACTATCATGATTGACTTTCCTATTAAATTATGCTATTTTAGTTTTATTAACATATGTTTATCTTTTATTATCATTTGTTCATGTCATATGATGAAATGTATTGGAGGGAAGCTTAGATGAATTATCGAGAATTATACCAGCCGGCACATACGCTGATTGGGAAAGGCTGCATTCATGAAATACCACGGCACATAGACCTGATATCGGGTAAAAAAGCATTTATCGTCACCGACAGGCCCCTTGTGGAAATCGGTACTGTGAAGAAGGTTACGGATGTACTGGATGGCGCCGGCAAAAACTATGCCATTTATGATGGCGTTAAACCAAATCCTACTGTTTCTATTGTAAATGAGGCAAAATCTCTTTTTGACAGAGAACTTTGTGACTATATCATCGGAATTGGGGGCGGATCTTCTCTGGATGTTTCCAAGGCTGTCAGTATCCTTGCAAAAAATGGCGGAGATATCACCGATTATAATGGATTGAACAAATCAAAAAACCCCGGTGTACCTCTGATCGCCATCAATACCACTGCCGGCACCGGATCTGAAGTAACAAGGGCTTATGTTGTAACGGATGAGGTTCTGAAAGTAAAGATGCTGATGGTGGACGCCAACTGCCTCTCCTATCTGGCGATTAATGATCCCATGCTGATGTTAGATATGCCAGCCTTTTTGACTGCTTCTACCGGCATGGATGCTCTGACACATGCGATTGAAGCTTACGTTGCCAAATCTCATTTTCCCTTTACAGACGGCATTGCACTTGAGGCCATCCGTTTGATTGGCAGATCGCTGGCTAAAGCTGTATTCGAAGGAAGAAATATTGAAGCCCGCACGGACATGTGCTGGGCAGAATATATGGCTGGCCTGGCATTTTCCAACGCAGGTCTTGGGATGGTTCATGCTATGGCTCACCAGCTGGGCGGCTTTTACAACACTCCTCATGGAGTCGCAAATGCAATTCTGCTGCCCTATGTTATGAAATTCAATGCATCGGCATGCAAAGATCGTTATTCCCAGGTTGCCCAGGCGCTTGGCATGGACACATCCCGCATGACGGCAGACCAGGGGGCTTTGGCTGCTATCAGCTACATACGGGATCTGTCGGCGCGGATCGGCATTCCCAAGCTAAATACTACTTCTTTTCGCCCATCCGATGTAGTGACTTTGTCACTGCATGCACTGGAGGATACCGGCATGCCGGAAAATCCCAGGGAGGCTGCGCTGGTGGATGTGCAGAAGGTTTATATGGAAGCTTATTATGACGGCGCTCACTGATTGACCTTGTTATTTCTACATAAAGAAAAACCGGCTGTCCCAGCCGGTTTTTCTTTTTTCTTATAATATTCCTTTTTTCTCAATTATCTTCTTATGACGTTTATCCTCTCCGCTAAACAACATCCGATAAAACTTGTACTTACACTCTTTATATACGAATAACCACAGGTAACTTTTATTCATTTCATATGCCTGTTTACATTGTAGTATACTAGGTCTTACTTGCAGCCGGTAGCTTCAGGCTTATTCCTTTCATAAAACAGGTTCCTTTTATCACCCCTTTTTGCATTATCATCTCCTTAGGGCAGCACTTATTATCACTATAATTCTGTACACACAACTTGAATGAGGTTCTGTGTACGGTAATTTATTTACATGTTTTAAAAATTGTTACGCCAGTATATAGCCTTCTTATTTTCCATATTTTGGCAAATATCTTCTTATTTCTTATCTTTTCCCGTTTTTTCTTGATATTTCTATATTTTTCTGTTATATATATTATATAACCTTCTAATTTTCCAGAATAGGCAAATAAATCCGCATTACTATAAAATAGTTCGAACTCTTTTTCCGGACCACCACGAAAAGAGAAAGTAATGGAGTGAAGTCTAATGAAGCTAACCCTGGAATATGATTTATTAAAAAAAGTTATGCACAATTTTTATTCTGTAACGAATATCCGTTCGTCCGTATATGACGGGAATTACGTTAAAATTATGGCTTATCCTGAACAGCATAGTAAATTTTGTGAGTTCATGCATAACAATCCCACTACCAGACAAAATTGTATTAAAAGCAATGTGACAGCATTTAAAGAATGTAAAAAAAACGAAAGTCTGGTCATTTATACTTGCCATGCAGGTTTAACAGAGGTTGTTGCACCTCTGAAAGACAACCATGTCATTATTGGTTATATCGTCTTTGGACAGATCACAACAATTGAAGATACCGCACTTCTTATGCAAACACTAAAAACCCTTTGCCAGCAATACGGTTTATACTCCCTTGACTGCGCTGAGCTGATTGCAGATATCCAATATCATTCCGAAGAGAAGATACAGGCTCTTGCTCAATTACTGGAAGCCTGTACTTACTATGTTATGTATAAAGGCATTATCCGCCTTAACAGGAATGGTTTTTTAACAAAGCTGGATCATTATATCGACCAGCATATTGCAGATAAAATTACCATCCACGATCTTTGCATAGAGTTTATGATGAGCCGTACAAAGCTTTATGATGTAATCAACGATTCCCTGAATACCAGCATTGGCAAGTACATTACGGTAAAACGCATTGAACATGCAAAAAAACTGCTGGTAGAAACAGATTCCACGATCACAGAAATAGCTGAACTGACCGGATTTACGGAATACAACTATTTCTGTTCTGTATTTAAAAAAGAAGTAGGTATAACCGCCAATCAATACCGTTTTGATAATCTAACCCCAACAATTAACACAGACAGACCGATGCAATAGCTTTTCAAACACTCTCTAAAAAAGCGTCATAGAATAATATCTATCACGCTTTTTTTACCAAATATAAAACAACACCTAGTCATTTCTGTTTAACTATTTTTAAGGTACCAGCATAACCTTTAATGCATCCGGATTTTTCTCCGCTGTTTCAAACGCCTCCTTCCAATCCTCCAACCGATAGGTATGTGTCATCAATCCTTCCGTATGTATGCTTCCATTCATAATTCCATGTATAACCGGACGATAGCAGTATGGTGCAAGATGCGCTCCATAGATATCGATTTCTTTTCCATCTCCAATATCATTCCAGTCAACTGTTATTTCTTCAGGAAAGACACCAAATTGAACATATCTTCCTTGAAACCGAATTGCTCCCATTCCCTGCTTTACACTTTTTTCACTTCCTGAAGCTTCGATATAGACATCGCATCCATACCCCTCTGTCAGTTTCTTTATTTCTTCCACCACATCCATATCTATCGGATTCATAACAATGTCCGCACCATATTGCTTTGCCAGTTCTAATCGTTTTCTCCTTAAATCCAAACCGATAATCATTTTGGGTTCCAGTTTTCTGGCTGCGCTGACCATTCCAAGGCCTATCGCTCCTAATCCTCCAATGACTACAACATCACTATGTCCGATCTTTGCTCTGTCCACTGCATGCATGGCGCATGCTAATGGCTCAATTAGCGTCGCCTGCCAGGCACTCATTCCTTCCGGAATTATATGATGTATCCCGCTGTGGTGAAATTTCATAAATTCAGCAAATCCTCCCGGAGTTTCCTGTTTAAAACCATAGATGTAATGGCGATGACACATAGAATAATTACCCTCTCTGCAAAAACGGCATTCGCCGCAGGGCACGATCTGCTCTGATACCATTCTATCTCCTAATTTAATACCATTTACTTTATTGCCAAATTCCACTACTCTTCCTACAAACTCATGTCCACCGGTAATAGGTGCCTCAATGTATCTGTTTTCCGGCGTAGTCCCCCAGACTCGGATACCTCCGTGAAGCGTTTTCACATCACCTGCACAGATGCCGCATGCTTCTACCTTTATTAGAATTTCATCTTCCCGGATATCCGGAATTGGTATTTCCTCAATCCGAAAATCATTTGGTGCATACATTCTGAGTGCTTTCATCTTACCTTCCATTTATGTCTCCTCCTGTCTTTTCAAACATGCTCGATTCCGGAAAAATTAACCCAGCTTTTCATATACGCCGGATTTTTAGAATCATTCATTGTATCCAACAAGGTATCCAGAGTACATCTATGAGTAAATAATCTCTCCAGATGCATTTCTTTATATTTAAAAAGTGCCTGATAAGCTTTATTAAATGCGCTGGGTGTATTAATACTCATCCCCACATAAGTGGCATGCTTACAGCACAAATCTCTTGCCGGATCAAAGTCTATAGGTGCCGCTTCCGCAATATTACCTGTCTCTACTAAAGTACCAACCTGCTTCATCAACTCAATGCCATCCCGAAATGCCATAGGGCTGCCCACACACTGAAATACCACATCTGCTCCTCTGCCATCTGTAAAGGAATCCACAATTTCTTTTCGCTCTTCCAAAGAAAGCTTATGATAATTCATCACACAATCTGCACCGGACACTTCTTTTGCTATGGCAAGTCTTTCGTCTCTTCCCCCTGCAATAATTAAATTCTTTATCCCCAGGGCTTTTGCGCACGCTCCTGTCAATGCACCTATCTGCCCGTCTCCAATCACCAGAACCGTAGAATTAAAATTAAGGCTGTCTTCAAATACCCCCGGTGCACGCTGTGCCAATTCTACCGTCCGCATGGCTACCGCCATTGGGTCCAGCAGCGATGCAATGTGATTAGGCATTTCCGCCGGTACCTGCCATACAAAAGTTCCAGGAAATACATACATATATTCTGAAAATCCACCTTTGATATAAGGTTTTATTTCCATGGAAGAAGAAATTACCGGTCTTCCCCCCAATCCCAGGCATTCATAAGGTAATCCATACACAAAAGAATTATCACATACTCCGCAGGCCCCCACCCCGTAAGTAAGACAGTTTACGCAATGCCCGCAGGTTATCCATGGATAGATATTAATTCTGTCTCCCACATGCAGTTTTCCTGTAAAACACTTAATCGTCTGATTTGCATTTACGCCCATCTCAACAATTGTTCCGCATACTTCATGTCCAAGTATCGTAGGGACTGAAGGATCATTACGGTAAACATGTAAATCCGTACCACATACACTTGCTGCCTCTACTTTAATAATCATACCGTCATCACCGCATTCAGGCATTTTTACATCCATTACCCGGATATCATTTGCTTTTACCCAAACTGCCGCTCTACAAGTCTCACCCATATTCAAGTCCTCCTCTATTTTGCCTGATCTCTTTTCTTCTGTATATTGTCAAATGCCACTGCTATAAACAGGACAATTCCCTTCACCACCCATTGCCAATATTCATCCAGATTCAAAAGAACCATACCATTACTTAAAATCCCCATTATTAAGACACCGGCAATTACATTTGTAATTCTGCCTTCTCCGCCTGCTACACTGACTCCCCCTAAAACAGCACCGGTAATAACATCCATCTCAAATCCTGTGCCTACGGCAGGCTGTCCGGAATTAATTCTGGACAGCATAATAATACCGGAGAGAGATGCAAAAAAACCACTGAAAGAATATATCTGCATCTTCCGCTTTGCAACATTTATCCCTGAAAGACGGGCAACTTCTTCATTTCCGCCTATGGCATAGACATGTCGTCCAAAACAGGTTTTTTCCAGCATCCAATATCCAAAAATAAATACCAGAACCATAATGACAAGTGGTGTCGGAATAATCCATATATATCCCTGGCCAAATATCCGGAAGGAATCATCCAACCCATAAATCGGTATACCACCGGTCAGAATATATGCAATCCCCTTTGCAATTGTCTGCATGGCAAGCGTGGCTATCAAAGCTGGCACCCCAAATCTTGTAACCATAAAACCTACAAACAAACCCAGAGCGGTACCAATCCCCAGCGTAATCAGAATTGCCAGTATCATATGCAGACCTGATTCTACCATCAATTTTGAGCAGATAACCCCGGTCAATGCAATCATTGCCCCTACGGAAATATCTATTCCTCCTGTAAGAAGAACCATTGTCATTCCAACTGCGCAGATTCCGATCATAGAAACCTGACTTCCGATATTCAGTATATTTTTGCCTGTCATAAAGGAGTCTGTCGTAAACGTAAATACCAGAATCAAAAGCAGTAATATAATATAAACGCCATATTTACTTAACGAAATCTTTTTCTTCATCCTGTTCCACCTCGCCTGTTTTTCCACCGGAAGCCAATTCCAATATATTTTGCTGGGTTGCCAATTCATCACTTACTTCACCTTTAATTCTTCCTTCATACATAGCAAGAATTCTGTCACTCATACCGATCAGTTCCGGCATCTCAGAAGAAATCATTATAATGGATTTCCCACTTTCCGCCAGTTGGTTCATCAGCACATATATCTCCTGCTTTGCACCAACGTCAATCCCTCTGGTAGGTTCATCCAGTATGATGATATCCGTATCCATAGTAAGCCACTTTGCCAGTGCAACTTTTTGTTGGTTTCCACCGCTTAGATTTTTAACCTTTTGTTCCATTGTGGGCGTTTTTATCGATAAGGCAGCTATATATTGTTTCGATATTCCTTCATCTCTTTTTTTGTCTATCGTCATTAATCTGCAGATATCCTTCAACTTAATCAGTGAAATATTTTCTCTCACAGACATGGTCAGAGAAACCCCCTCTCCTTTTCTGTCTTCCGGAATTAAACCGATACCATTTTTAATCGCATCCGCAGGTCTCTTTATTTCCGTTTTTCTTCCATGAATATAGATATCTCCGGTTATCTTTTTATCTGCTCCAAATATTGCACGCATAACTTCTGTCCGCCCAGCCCCAACAAGCCCGGCAAACCCCAGTATCTCCCCTTTTCTCAGCACAAATGAAATATCTTTCAATTTTTTTGATGCAGACAGATTTTCGACTCTTAATACTTCTTCCCCTAATTCAACAGATCGTTTTGGAAAATCCTCTCCAAGTTCTCTGCCAACCATCAGCCCTACCAATTCCTTTCGGTTTGTCTCTGAAGTTTCCACTGTTTTTACATATTCACCATCTCTCATAATCGTAATTCGGTCTGCTACTTCAAATAATTCTTCCAGGCGATGAGAGATATAGATGATGGTAACTCCCTGTTTCTTTAAATCTGCTATTAAATCAAATAAAATAGATACCTCCCTGTTTGTTAACGGAGCAGTAGGTTCATCCATACATAATATCTTTGCCTTTTCCAAAACGGCCTTCGCTATCTCTACCAATTGTTTATACGCATTTGACAAATCACAGATTCTTGCACTGGGATCTATATCTATTTTCAGCCGATCAAAAACTTCTTTTGTTCTTTTTACCATCTCTTTTTTATCGGTGTTTGGTCCTTTTTTGATTTCTTTTCCCAAAAAAAGATTTTCATAGACTTTTAAATAAGGAACCAGGTTAAACTCCTGATAGATAATTCCAACTCCGTGTTCTTTCGCAGTGTGCGGCGTCAAATGATAAATCTGTTTTCCATAAATAAAATATTCACCGGAATCCATCTGCTGCGCACCTGCAATAATTTTACACAATGTGGATTTACCAGCTCCATTTTCTCCTAATAAAGCATGTACTTCCCCTTCGTATAAATCTATGGATACATTTGACAATGCTTTTACACCGGGATATGATTTACATATATTAACCATTTTTAAGCTGACTTTTTTTGACATATCTTTACCACCTGTTCTGTTTTACCAGCGCGTGTTTGAAAAATCCTTTCTGGCTGCTTGATTTTTCAAACACACTCTGATCCATAACTGAGTAATCTGTTGCAGGATACAGCGCACAATTGTACCCTGCATCAAATATCCGCTTAGTATTTTATTGCAAATATAATTAATTATTTTGCACCATACGCCTCAAAAGTCTATTTAACCTCTTTAAACGCATCCAGATATTCCTGTGCATTGTCTTTATTGATCGCTTTTACTTCCACCATTGTTTCTTTTGGTACCTCTTCCCCATTGCACAGCTTCTTTGCATAATCGATCATCATAACACCGGTAGGAACAGGTCCGATATCAACCGAAGCTCTGTAGATTGTGCCTGCTGCAATTTTTTCTACTCCTGCCTCTGTCCCATCCACACCGCCTATAAAGAATTGATCTCCTATGTTTGCAGCTGAACATGCCTCATATGCACCCAAAGCCCCGCTGTCGTTGATACCCACAATTGCTTTTACATCCGGATAAGCCTGCAGGATTGTTTCTGCTGCCTCCATTCCCATGTCCGGCAGCCAAGCCGCTACTGTCGTAACCAGCTTTGCATTTGGTGCATACTCTGCTATACCTGCCTGTATTCCTTTTTCTCTGTTTATGATCTGCGGCAATGTAGGCTGATTAAGGATGGCATACTGTACTTCTTCATCACCAAATGTCTCCTTCATCCATTTTCCGCACTCAGATCCGATTGTAGTACCCATATCTGTTTCATCAATGGATATAAAAGCGCTTGCCGCATCTACCTTCGTAGTATGAGTGATAACAGGTATACCGGACTTTTCTGCTTCTTCTATTGTTGTTTTCAATGATTCACCGTCTACCGGAACTACTATAATTGCCTTACATCCCTGGGAGATAAAGTTCTCTAATGCTGTTACCTGCTTTTGGGAATCTGATTGTCCATCCGTAACAACCAATTCCACATTATTTTCTTCTGCGGCGCTTTTTGCAGAGCTTGCCATCTGGGCAAAGAATGGATTCGAAAGATCCATAGGACAAAATCCCACTTTCAGCTTTTCACCAGTATCGGAAGCAGTTTTTGCTGTCTCTGTTTCTGTCGCTTCCTCAGCCGCTTTGGCTACTGTTTCTTTCATTTCATCTGATGCTTTTTCCGTTTCTTTTGCTGCATCCGTATCCGCCGCTTCGCTGGTCTTTGCGGCCTCCGTTGCCTTTGCTTCATCCCCCATAGAACATCCGCTGAGTAATGTTAATACCATTGCCATCCCTAAAACCATACTAATCATTTTCTTCTTCATTCGTAATCCTCCAATCATCCTTTGTTTAGGGCTTGCTTGGAAATAGCTTTCTGACAACTGTGCGTTCCAGTTTGTGGGAGATTTGTTCCGAATGAAGGGCGACAAGCGTACTATGTAACCTGAATTCGGGGCAAATATACCGCAAAGTGTAGCGTGCAGATGGCGGGGAATTTCCAAACCGCCCTTGACATTCTTCTACCAATAATTTGTTGTAAATTCTCTTTCTGCCCTCTCCTTTCCACGAATATAGATATTTCCTTTATGTACCGCCATATTATCATTTATAAGTGTATTTTTCAATACTTCTTTGTGCATTATGTATATTTTTAAACAAATAAGTCTTATTTTATATGCATATTATCCTTTTATATATAAAATGGTACATATTTTTGAACTTCAGTTTATAAAAGCAAAAAACTGCCATATACCAACATGCGTCCGTATACAGCAGTTTCCATTTACTTTCTCCTACAACTCTACCAGTCTCCACAAAGCCTTCTTATAAATTTCCTTTGCCTTCTCAAGATCTTCAAGCAGAATATACTCATCCTTCTGATGCTCCGTACACTCCCTGCCCGGAAACAGCGGTCCGAAGGCTACGATACCCTCCATCGCTCTGGCATAGGTGCCGCCGCCCATTGTCATTGCCGGTGTATCATCTCCTGTTTCCTCATGGTAAACCTCCATGAGTGCACGAATTACCGGTGTATTCTTATCCAGATAAACCGGAGCCATGCTTTCACAGACCGAAACCTTTACCCCATATGGTTCTGCCTGCTGCTTAATCCTTAAGATAATTTCCTCTTCCTTACAGGTAACAGGATAGCGGATATCAACGGACAATTCCACGCTGCTCTCTTTGATCCGGATCATGCCTGCATTAAAAGTGATTTTACCGCTTGCTTCATCAGAAAGTTCGCAGTTGATCCGTTCTCCATGTAGCGCATATCCGATTTTATCCATATAAAATTCGGCAAACGGACACTTAAAATGCCTCTCTTCCATTTCCTTAAGTAATAAATCCATCAGGTTGGATATGGCATTTTCACCTTCTTCCGGCGTGCTGCCATGTGCCGCTTTTCCATTTGCCTGAAATTGCAGCTTTTCACCCTCTGCGCCAAGTACCGTGCAGGATGCCTGATCCGCTACTACATTTGGTGCATTCCCGCCTGACACCGAAAGGAACCCGGATTTCTGCTGTTCCATGGAAAGGGTGATCTGTAAAATACCCTTTTCTCCATAAATAACCGGAAAGTCAGCATCCGGTGTAAATCCATAAGAAGGAAGCTCTTCATGCTGTTTATAATATTCCATATCCGTCCAGTCACCGGTTTCTTCTGACTGTCCAAAGATAATACGGATTCTTTTTTTCAGAGGTATGCCCATATCCAATAATTCCTTCATAGCAAAAATACATGCGATTGCCGGACCTTTATCATCCACCGCTCCCCTGCCATAAAGTCTGCCGTCATGGATTTCCCCTGCGAATGGCGGATAAGTCCAGCCATTTCCAGCCGGAACCACATCCAGATGACACAAGATGCCGATCATCTCATCGCCGCTGCCGATTTCTGCATATCCCACCTGATTCTCACAGTTTTTTGTACGGAAACCAAAGTCCCTGCACAGATTCAGCACATACTCCAGTGCCTTCGCCGTTTCGATTCCATAAGGAGCGAGATCATCACCTTTTTTGGATACACTGGGAATCGCAATCAACTCCTGTAATTTTTCAATCATATGCTTTCCTCATTTCTATTTCTCGGTAAATGGTACGTAATCCACATCAAATCCGAAGCTTCGTGGTCCAAACACTTCCAACCCTCTTTTGGTTGTCCAGATTTCAGGTGCCGGCAGCACGAAGATCGTCAGTTCCTGACCCACCTGATAATTGGGATTGGTAATGGGGTTTCCTTCCTTATCCACAACGCAGATCAGATCCGGCACCGTGATATCCATTTCCCCATTGCGGTAAGAGAGAATATGTTCATTTTTAAACCAAACTTTATATGTTTCTCCTGCATATTCATTTGTTCCATCCAGAGAAACTTCACCCACGTTAAATCCGCCTGTCTGCTCCCATGGGAATTCCGTTACCTTTCCTCTGAATAAAATTTTCCCACCTGCTGCAGCAGTAATTTTCTCCGCCGCATCTTCATGATTATCCCGTGCTTCTCTCAGCGCTTGTCCAATTTTCAAAGCATATGTAATGGCATTTGGTATGGTTGCACCTTTTAATTTATCTCCTGTTATCGGATGGTCTGCTACTCCGATTTTATTTCCGCTGGCTACTGCCACAGCCCTTACGATGTCTTCAGACCGAAGATCGTCCACCACATCCTTTAACACCATGGTATCTCCAAACTGGGTAGCCAGCGCCATGGGTGCAATGGGAATATCTTTTACATAATAAGTGCTGTGCTGAAGTTCCGGAACAGAACGTCCTGCCGGATCCGCATCCACAATCGGCAAGCCCAGCTGGCAGGCAACATGAAGTGCATAAGCTGTATTGGCTCCGCCTAACTCGGTAGAAGATACCGCATAAAACTTCTTGTTATAATAGCTTTCCAATGTACGGAATGCCAGAAGAGATTCCGGATATCCAAGCTGTGGAAGTCTCTTATATTTATCTTCAATTTCTTCTCCTAATGCAGACGGCGCACCGCACATATAAGGAGTTGCCACATAAGCATCATCCGGTATTTCATCTAAATCTACCATGCGAAGTTCTTTTCCTTCATCAAAATCCTGCTGCATAACATCCAGTCCTAATTCCAGATCCCCGCCTCCGCCGGTTCCCAAAATCGTACAGCCATATAAAATATCAATTATTTCCAGTTTAGATAATGTTCTCATTGATTGTTCCTCCTGTTTTTTCCTCATTTACAGCTTGTGTATTTTTATTTCTGGATTGGGATGGTACGAATCTCTCAATAATCAGAAAGATAACCAGGGCAAATAAAATCCCGGAATATTCGATTCCAATTAACGCTGCTCCCGCCACACCCAGAATTGTAGCTATAATACCCGTCCAGTTATATCCTTCCTGTGGATGCCAATTTTCCTTTTTTCCCTTGCCTACGAACCAGTAATCCGCAATCATAACTCCGCCAATTGCAGAAAACACATAGGATAACAGACTTAAAAACTGCTCAATATGTCCCAGAATTCCAAGCACGGATAATAAAATTCCTACAATACCTGCGGCAAAAGTAGCCTCTCTTCTCCGGTTATCCGGGAGATTAAAGGTCATGATCACATTCAGTCCGCCGCAGTATGCATTTAAGGAATTGGTTGTCCATGTTGCCAATACCAGAATAATGATACCAAGGAACGGGATTCCTACCGCTACCAGTACCATGCTGATATCATATACTCCGGTGATCTTCGTCATTAAAATCCCAAGTACCAATGTAAAGAGTCCTGCCGGCATAATCCCCCAGAAAGATGACTTAATCGTATCTTTCCTGTTTCTCTGAAACCTGGTAATATCCGCAGCGGTGATTGCCCCCACAGCCGAAAAACTAAAAGAAAGTCCTATTCCCTGCATGATACTCATACTTTCTTCTACTTCGGTTCCAAGTCCTGCCGTTCCATAACTGCGAAGAGCCAATACCGTTCCCAGCACCATAATAAATACCATCAGCGGAACAGACAGAGAATCCAGCTTATTAAGCGCATTCATGCCAAATACAGCAGTAGCCAGCATTATCAGCCCCCAGATCACAGAAGATACGCTGACCGGAATCGTAAATCCAAACCCTTCCCGGATAATATTGGTAAATGCTTCCCCGCAGACACTGGTCTGAAGACCAAACCAGCCCATTAAAGAAATGCCAAACAGCGAGCTTACAATCAGCCTGACACCTTTTCTTCCAAACGTTGACTGGCAGATTGCACAGGTGGGTATTCCAAGATCTGCTCCCTGCATCCCCAGCACAAAGGTCAGAACAAGCGTCAGTAAATATCCCAGAATACCTGCAATAGCCGCATGCCAGAATGACATTGATTGGGCAAGCATAGCCCCTAACAGCAGAGATGGTACACAGATAAACATACCCGCCTGAACAAACGTTACGGATATCCAGCTCTTCCGGTTTTCAGCTGAGACCGGTTCCAGTGCAAAAGCTTCAATTTGATTACTATTCTTATTCTCCACGATAATCCTCCTATATATTTTTTCATTTGTATTATTATAATATTTTAAGCATAAAAAGTCATTCATACCAAACACAAACAACAGCATCTAATTTTGTTTCCCTGCACAAAAGCCTTTACACTCCCTCTTCAAACAGGGTATAATAATATTACATGAATTCTTAAGATATGACAAATGATATCAAAAAACAAACCTGAAAGGAGCATTTTTCATGAGTCTTACGGTTGCTGACTGTCTAAAATTACCGTCTTTACGGGAAAGTTCTGTTGTTTCAGGACACAAAGGGCTGAATAAAATAGTGAACTCTATATCGGTGTTGGAGCTGGTTGACAGTGATATGTTATCCAACAGACAGCTCTTCACTCCCAATGAACTTTTATTAACCGCATTTACTTCCATCAAAGATGACGTAAACGCCCAATGCCACACGATTGAAATGCTCTATGAATCCGGAGATGTGGGTATCGTCCTTTACTATGTGGGACATTTTCTTCCGGAAATAAACGAAAAGCTCATTGCAAAATCCAATGAACTATCTCTGCCTCTGATTGCTATGCCCTATAACAGGATGGATCTGGGTTATAATGATGTGATCTCAGATGTTATGGAAGCCGTGTTTTTAAACCACCAAAAGGAATCCCGTTATGTGAACCAGATGCTGGAACGTATATCACAGCTTCCAAAACATCAGCGTACCCTGGGAAATGTCATTCAGATGATGAGTATTCATCTAAAATCCAGCCTCCTGCTCACCGATACTTCCTCACGGTGCATCTGTTTTGTAAAATGGCCGGTGACCAGTCCAATAGATGTAGAAGCGCTTCTCTCCCCTTTTCAGGCTTCGGATCATTCCAGGGATACGGAAGATGCTATCTTATTGCTATCGCTTCCGGGAGAATCGAAAATGAAGGCTTACTGTATTCCATTTACCGATGTCCCCTACCGTCATTTACGTCTGTTGGCTTTGGATACCATGGGTACGCTGAGCAAAAACAGTCTGTTCCAGGCAGTAGAATTACTTCAGCTATTCTCCAGCATCTGGAAATGCAATATAGATTCCATGCAGTTGGATGCCCTGATTCCTGCGATTCTGGGGGACAGCCCGGATCGTGTGTATAATATAGCCCAGGCTTTTCACCTGGATATCGCATCCATTAACACCATGCTCCTGGTAAACTTAAAAGATGAGACACAGTCACTGGTTCAAAACCAGCACCGGCTGGAACATCTGGCTAAAATCGCAAGAAATGAGCTGCGCATTTTAGAGCGCCCGGCAATAGCAGATGTGTACAATAAACTTCTGGTTATATTTCTCTCTTATTCAACCGTCTCTAAAAACGACCTGAATATTCGCCATACTTTAATGGAGTCCATATTTGAAGTCGAACCGGAAGCTTCCTTTACCATCTTTACCAATCTTGAGGACACCTTACATGTGCAGAAAATGTTCTTATTATATACAGAGTATTACCAGTATGCCACACAGATCTACCCTCTTCGAAAACTATTCACCACCTATGAACTGATTTTCGCCCGGGAGTGCCGGAAGCTGCAAATGGAATCCAGAGAAAAAACAGAAGAAAATATTCTTGAATGTCTGAACCCGCTCTTCAAAGAAAGTGATGGCACTGACCTGCTTCAAACCCTGGCTGTCTATTGGCTGGATGCCAACAGCGACACAAAAAAAACCGGCGAACTCATGTTTCTTCATCGAAACACGATTCAATACCGGTTAAATAAGATTAAGAAAATTTTGAATTATGATATTACACATATGCCGGAGGCTTATATGGTCTATCGGGCAATTGGGATTTATCGCATGATGGCTTTATTATCATAAGTAAATTCATTTGATTGCCCAGAGTACAGCTTATCATGAAGCAATTTTCAAACTCGCTTCATGATACCCCGGTCTATTTCATATACTTCATCGCATAACACATTGATATCCTCTTTGTTATGGCTTGCAAGCAGAATCGTTTTGCCACTCGCCTTCAGTTCCAGAAATAACTCTCTCATTTCAAGGACTCCCTGGTTGTCCAGTCCGTTCATGGGTTCATCCAGGATTAAGATTTCCTTGTCCTCCATGATCGCCTGAGCTATGGCCAGCCGTTGCCGCATCCCCATGGAATAATTTCCAACCTTTTTTTTCGATAGGGCATCCAAGCCTACCTTGTTAAGAATACGAACGAGGTGGTTTTTGTTCTTTTTGTTGTTAATCATGTAGAGGTATTCCAAATTTCTATACCCATTTTCATTTTTTAGAAAAGCAGGTTCTTCAATAATAATTCCGCTATTGGTTAAAAGATCAAGGTCCTGTCCCATGTTTTGCCTTCAACCCGTATCTCCCCTTCATCCAGTTTCAAAAATCCGCAGATGCATTTGAATAAAACCGTTTTACCTGATCCGTTCCTTCCAATGATGCCATAAATTTTACCCGATCCGCACTCCAATGAAATATTTTGTAGAACTTTTTGATTTTTGAAGCTTTTTGAAGCATCCACAATTTTAATAATGCTTTCTGTTAACATTCATTTCAACTCCTTATTTATTCTTCCTTGTTCCATTTTAACTCAATGTACTTAAATCTGATTAGTATGAGAACCGACATTAGTATAATCAAAATGCAAAGTGCCGGAATGCTGTAATGCAATGGCGGGATAGTTCCATACCCAAATCGAGTCTCCCCAATTCTTGTAATCTGCATCCATGCCAGGGGCAAAAAATAGTATAACCGTTCCTGAATTTTCGGAAGAAAGTTTTCAACTATCACAACCCCAGTTAACAGAACCATAGTTATGCTGATTGCAGCAGTACGATTTATAAAAACACTGAAAAAGAACAAAAAAATTCCCGTAAAAGAAATGGTAAGTCCGCAAACGCCCCATGCCAGCAACATGGCGGGAATTGGCTGTAATTTATTTATTAAATTATAAGAAATGGCAAAAGAAAAATTGTATGAGGCTCCCATGTCCGTAAGGGAAAGAGTATGAAGCAGCTTCCCCCATTCACTGGTAAGAAAAACCCTTGGTGCAAGAATGATGACCGAGAGCAATAACACTGCCGCTGCAAGAGTGAATCCACTAAAAATAATGCTTATGATTTGGGAAATACACCAGCGATAACGTCCGCTGCGAATCATTTGGTACATACCTGCATGATTTAAGAACGGTGCATTTGAGTAGAAATAAATAATTCCCAAAATAAATGTAAATAAAAAGTACAGGTGTGACATCAAATGTGGAAAGACCCAGGGCGATATTTTATATCCGGCATCCTTGGATACAGCCTTCAGCGGCGATATATATACGAAGATTAGAAAAGCTAATAGTATAAGAAAAGTAACGCTGCGTTTAGAGCATATCTTATGCCGGGTTTCGCAATATGTTAAGTTTAGAATAGATATAATATTATGCACACCGGATCCTCCCTCTGACTTTTTTGTATATAAGACCAATCAGACAGCCTGAAAATATGACTCCCAAAAGAATTGGCCACAAAAAGGATGCAAGGTCATTTTCCCATATATTATAACTGGCATCAAATATTATGGAAACATTAAAAACAGAGTCATGCCCCCATATGGAGTTTCCTAAATACAATAAAAAATAGTACCCCATAACAGGAATTGACAATACCAGAAGGGAATTTACAATATATAGAGACACATACGCTGCCAGAAGGGATAAGGAAGCAGCAAGGATTCCCTTTTGTACGGTGAATAGGAAAAAATATACCGGGTACCTTCCAGGAGTAAGAAAATACCGCAATCCTCCTACTTCCTGTAGTAAAGATATAGAGGTAAAATTAGCGTCCTCCCAGGGCATTCTGTACCGCAGATACAGGACAAACAGCATTGTTCCAATGGAATAGGTCAACAGGGCAGTTAGAAATATCGTGATAGACCTGGATAAAGTATACAGGAAGACAGATCCCTTCTGAACCATAAGATACGCATAACGATTCTCCATATCCTGACAGAAACTGTTTGCATAGGGATATGCGCAAAACAGCATTACGATCATGGAGGGCATACCATACTGTATTAGATCAAAGACAAAGAAAACCGTTGTATCCAGAGTAATATCATCCACTGTACCAAACATCAGGGTAAGGAAGACGCCCGCGATCCCCAGAAGAAATCCCCCGGAACAAATTCCTCTGCTTATGTCCATCCGGAGATATCTGAATAATTTCTCACAGGTCTTTATCATTGGATGATCTCCTCTCCCGTAACCGCATTTACGATGACCTGGTTCAATACCGAGTGCTCCTCAACAGAACCTTCCCCAGACTGCAGCTTAAGATTCTCGGTAACGTCGAATACCCATACCGGGGTTAACCGATAACTTTCATTCTTTTCCTGCCGTGCCATCATCATTAACTGGGCCTTGGTAACGATATAATTATCATCTGATATGATATTTGCATACTTGTACTCCACAGTGCCAGCAATTTCCTCAAAGTTCTTTAATTTTAGCTTTGTATCCCCTTTTTGAAATTTAAAGGTCTTGTCCATCAAAAGATAGAACAAACCATCTTTTGAATAGGCAGCCTGTACTTGTGCAAATGCATCAGAGGCTTCTTTATAAATATCGCTATAGATATAATAAACGGGCAGCTTTTGGCATGTTTGGCGCAGGGCAAAATAATAACAGTCATCGTCAGAAGACCAGTTCTCCTTGTATTGTGAGGGATCCGCCTCTCCTTGTATCCCTAATACTGTCTCTTCATTTTTCATCGTTTGATAGTCCAGCGAATACCCACTATAGCTATAATCATTCCCAATCGTTATGCCCATTTTTGAAAGTATATCCAATATATCTGTAAGCGCTGTGTCCCGTGCAGCGAAAGAAAATTCCTCGGACTGTGAATATTTGTCCCCATTATAATTATATTTGTAGGATAGACTGAGTACCCTTGGCAAATGATCAGCAAAAGATTTGTATAATTGAACTGATTCAGGATATATCAGCAATGCTTCCCCATTCTGCCCTGCATAGTAATAGTCTGTCTGACCAGAGTCGTTTGTCGTGATCTCTTCCTGGTAGTTAATTCTTGAAAAAAGTACCTTCAGGGTATTAGATGGGTCAGGCTGCTGCAAAGTAGCTATATAATCATAAATTTCATTAGGGTTAAAATCCTTATTCAGCACAATCATGGTTTCAAACGTTACATTTCCAGATTCCTTTTCATATTTTTCAGGAAAGGTAATTCCGTCATTGTCTGAAGCGGATGTATCCTCATCTATGTCGGTTGCTTCTGAAAATTGCGTAAGCGTTACCGGCACATCGCTTTCTTGGCATCCAATGTATAATAATGAGCTTATTATTAGGATGCCAATTAGTAAATTTGATTTTTTGTTTAACATATGTAATCCATTTCTTTTTGTTTTTCAGTTGTATTTTTCAAAGTATCAAAAGTGCTCTTAAAAAACCAGGTCAGAATAATTAAAAATTATGGACAATATTTTCCCCAGGCATTGACTGTCATAGCTTCTGAAGAGCCACGTCGAGAACTCATATAAAAAAGCTGACGTGGTTTAGCAGTTCCATTTCTATATGAGTTTGAATAACGCCTTTCACCCGCAGAAGATAAGTGTGCAGTACATTTTGTCTCGTTAGAATCAACTCCGCCATTCGATGGAATAGATTTGACATAAATGCTTCCGGTTCTTATGTTAAACCCTGAGGTTGTTACATAATATGTCTGAGCGTTGTCATCTTTTGCCTCACGATAAGAATATGGATCTGGGTTTGAGTTTACACCAACCGTAACATCAAATGCTATCGTACCGGCCAATGCTACTGACTAATATGTAAAAAAGACGTCTTTCTTCATATTTATAACACATTTTACCCGATATTTTTTTTATGTGGTAAAAAATGCATATTTTTTTGGTAAAAATAGACTGTAAGTAGATCAATGATTTACCTATACGTCACCAACAACATCCATATGGCTTAGTATCTTTTCTCTTATATCTTTTCGATAAGTTTTACTGATAGCCAAAACCTCACCATCACTCATTTTCACCGATTCAAAACAATATTCTTTTATATAATTTAAATTAATAATATACGATTTGTGGATTCTTATAAATTTTTGCAGAGGAACCTCAGACATAATCAGATCAATTTTCCCATAGAATTCTTTGCTATCATCATCTAAAATGATATATACTTTTTTACCTTCACTTTTAAAATAAAGAATACTACTATATAATATTCTATGATAAGTCCTGCCTTTTTTATATTGAAAGCACAGGTTTTGTTTTTCAATTAATTGTACAGCCTTATGCAGATTTTTCCACATGGCTGAATCATAAACAGGCTTAACCAAAAAATTCAGCGGCCTTATCTGAAATAATTTCATAGCGTGATTGGTACTTGCGGAAATATAAATGAGATGTGTTGCATCATTTCCCAGCTTCTCTCTCAAATAGAGTCCCACATCTATCCCACTCATTTTCTGTAATTGAATATCTAAACAGATCAGATCATAATAATTAGAACTTTCTAAAGACTTACACAGAGCTTCACCACTATAAAAAATGTCTATTTCCACATTAATAGCATTTTCCCGGGCATACTTTCGAATGATATGTTCCATAAACGAACATATCTTGTTATCTACATCACAAACTGCAATATATATCATAAAATCATCCCACTCACCCTTAAGAAAAGACCGAACAGCCAATCGCCATCCGGTCTTAATTTTCTTTAAAATATCTCTATCTTATTGTTCTCCACCATACAGAGTAATTAATTTCTGCAGGTAAGCATATCTTTCTTTTGCGTATTCTTCAGATTTAGCGAAGAGTACAGCAGCTTTTTCAGGATTAGAACGTTTCAGTGAATTGTAACGAACTTCTCCGTCTAAGAATGCCTGGTAGTCTCCTGTTGGAGCCTTGCTGTCTAAGCTGAATGCAGCTTTTCCTTCGGAAGACAAAGTTGGGTTGAAGCGGAAGCAATGCCAGTAACCAGCTTTTACTGCGTTATCTTCTTCTGTCTGAGCTTTGCTCATACCGATCTTAATTCCGTGGTTGATACATGGAGCGTAAGCGATAATTAAGGATGGTCCCGGATAAGCTTCTGCTTCTGCAATAGCTTTTACAGTCTGATTGTAATCAGCACCCATAGCGATCTGTGCTACATATACATAACCATAGCTCATAGCGATACTTGCAAGGTCTTTCTTCTTCGCTTCTTTACCACCGGCAGCGAACTGTGCTACAGCTCCTGTAGGTGTAGATTTGGAGGACTGTCCACCTGTATTTGAGTAAACTTCGGTATCGAATACCATGATGTTGATATCCTGTCCGCTTGCTAATACATGGTCAACACCACCGAAACCGATGTCATAAGCCCATCCGTCACCACCGAAGATCCACTGAGATTTTTTAGCTAAGAAGTCTTTGTTATTTACAACTTCTTTGCATGTATCGCAGTCTTTACCTTCTAAAGCAGCTACCATTCTGTCAGTTGCAGAACCATTTGTAGCGCCTGAGTTAAAGGTATCGATCCAATCCTGGCAAGCAGCTTTTACATCAGAGTCTTCTGTATTTGCAACAATTTCTTCAACTTTCGCTTTTAAGCCATTTCTCAGGGCTTTCTGAGCTAATAACATACCATAACCAAATTCTGCATTATCTTCGAATAAGGAGTTACACCATGCTGGTCCCTGTCCTTTTGCATTTACAGTATAAGGTGTGGATGGTGAAGAGTTACCCCAGATAGAAGAACATCCTGTAGCATTTGCAATGTACATTCTGTCACCAAATAACTGAGTGATTAATTTAGCGTAAGGTGTTTCACCACAACCTGCACAAGCTCCTGAGAACTCAAGTAATGGCTGTTTGAACTGGCTTCCCTTAACGGTATTTTCTTTGAATTTTTCAACAACATCTGCTTTTGCAGGTAATTCTACAGCATAGTCGAAGTATTTCTGGCAGTCTGCATTTGCTTCCATGTTTTCAAGAACAAGTGCTTTTTCACCCTTCTTACCTGGACATACGTTAGCACAAGATCCACATCCTGTACAGTCATAAGCAGAAACAGTAATTGCAAATTTATAATTTGGCATACCTGTCATTGGAATAGTTGTCATTCCTTCTGGTGCTGCTGCTACTTCTTCATCTGTCATAGGAACCGGACGGATAACTGCATGAGGACATACATAAGCACATCTGTTACACTGGATACAGTTTTCTGGTTTCCAAACAGGGATATCTACTGCGATACCACGTTTTTCATATGCAGAAGAACCGGATGGTGTAGAACCGTCTACATATTCTTTGAATGCAGATACTGGTAATGAATTACCTTCCTGTGCATTTACTTTACTCTGGATATTGTTAACGAAATCAACAACGTCTTTTCTTCCGCCTTCTGCGTGAGACATTGCAAGACCTTCGTCAGCAGAATCTTTCCAGCTGTCTGGTACTGTGATTTCAACAACCTGCTTAGCGCCTGCATCAATTGCATCATAGTTCATCTGTACAATCTTATCGCCTTTTCTTCCGTAAGTAGCTTTTGCAGCTGCTTTCATCAGGTCAATAGCCTGTTCTTCCGGAATGATGTTAGCAAGTTTGAAGAATGCTGACTGAAGAACAGTATTGATACGTCCGCCAAGTCCGATTTCTTTACCAATCTTGATACCATCGATTACATATAATTTAATACCATGGTTAGCGATAAAGCTCTTAACCTGTCCTGGTAAATGTTTTTCAAGACCTTCCATATCCCATGGGCAGTTTAATAAGAATTTTCCGCCGTCTACTAATTCCTGAACCATGTTATATTTATTAACATAAGATGGGTTATGACAAGCAACAAAGTTAGCCTGACGGATTAAGTAAGTAGATTTGATCGGGCTCTTACCAAAACGTAAGTGGGACATAGTAACACCGCCGGATTTCTTTGAATCATAATCAAAGTAAGCCTGAGCGTACATATCTGTGTTATCACCGATAATCTTAATGGAGTTCTTATTCGCACCAACAGTACCGTCAGCACCAAGTCCCCAGAATTTACAGTTGATTGTTCCCTGAGGTGTAGTAACAAGAGGTGTTCCTAATTCAAGAGACAGATTTGTTACATCATCCACGATACCAATTGTGAATTTCTTCTTTTCAGCATTTTTGTATACAGCAACGATCTGAGTAGGTGTTGTATCTTTAGATCCTAATCCGTAACGTCCTGAGTATACTGGAATTGCATCAAATTTTGTTTCTTTTAATGCTGCAACTACATCTAAGTATAATGGTTCGCCAAGTGCGCCCGGCTCTTTTGTTCTGTCTAATACGGAGATCTGTTTTACAGTTTCCGGAATAGCGTTAATCAAAGCTTCTGCGCTGAATGGTCTGTAAAGACGAACTTTTACAACACCGACTTTTTCGCCTGCTGCTGTTAAGTAGTCAATTGTTTCTTCAATTGTATCACATACGGAACCCATAGCGATGATTACATGAGTAGCATCTGCTGCTCCGTAGTAGTTGAATAATTTATAATCTGTACCGATTTTTTCATTAACTTTGTCCATGTAATCCTGAACGATAGCAGGTAAAGCATCGTAGCTTTCGTTACATGCTTCTCTTGCCTGGAAGAAGATATCCGGATTCTGTGCAGAACCTCTGTGGCATGGGTGATTTGGATTTAAAGCATGTTTACGGAAAGCATCTACTGCATCCATATCTACCATATCTTTTAAATCTTCATAATCCCATGTTTCGATCTTCTGGATTTCATGAGATGTACGGAATCCGTCAAAGAAGTTGATAAATGGAATACGTCCTTTAATTGAAGCAAGGTGAGCAACAGCTGTTAAGTCCATTACTTCCTGTACGCTGGATTCACAAAGCATAGCGCATCCTGTCTGACGACATGCATAAACGTCAGAATGGTCACCGAATATAGATAATGCATGGCTTGCAAGAGCACGTGCGGAAACATTGAATACACCTGGTAACTGCTCGCCTGCAATTTTGTATAAGTTAGGGATCATCAGTAAAAGTCCCTGAGATGCTGTATAAGTAGTTGTTAAAGCACCTGCTGCAAGGGATCCGTGTACGGTACCGGCAGCACCTGCCTCAGACTGCATTTCAGTTACCTGAACTTCCTGTCCGAAGATATTTTTTCTTCCCTGGGTTGCCCATTCATCAGTTGCTTCAGCCATAACAGATGATGGTGTGATCGGATAGATTGCTGCTACGTCTGTAAACGCATACGAAGCATGAGCTGCAGCATGATTACCATCCATGGTCTTCATTTTTCTAGCCATTTGTGTTTTTCCTCCTTATTATTTAGAATCTCCGAAGAGATTCATTTGTACATATGGATTTATGATTTTCCTCATATGATCTAATCATAGCACATTTCGGGATACTTGTCCATTTGCCACGTCCCTTATTTAACATTTTTTTTGTACTTTTCACAATACACTAATAATTTCGTGAATCATTACCGGATACTGATTAAAAATTATTCCTGCCGTCTGCTCTGCCCTGGAGTCTGTTTGGAAATTGCTTTCTGACAGTCTATAAAAGAGCGTGTCCCAAAACATCTGTACCTGCAATGACGCTTCACATGAGCATCTGACAGGTGCAATTATTCTAAGACACGCTCTATTCTTATCCTACTATGGGTTCAAATACCGGATCTTTTTCCGCTGTCACCAGGCAGACACAGTAATTTTTCTCCTCCCACAATTCTTCGGGAACTTCTACTTCAATCATGCCTGCCCCTTCACAGGTAACAGAACACTCGTATTCCAGCTCCCTGCCGTCCCTTACCAAATATGCGCTCTTAACTTGATTGCCCACATTCAGCAATTCGATTCGGCGCCTGGGCTCCAGAACATGTACAAATAATTTATTATCTTTCTGTGTGAACTGTGCCCATTCCAATTCATAAGCATAGAAATCCACTCTTCTGGTTCCAAAGATACTGTCCGCATTATCCTGAACATATTTTCCTACTTCATCCAAGATAGCAATACTTTCATTCGGTACACGCCCGGTTGCATCGGGTCCAATATTTAAAAGGTAATTGCCTCCCCTGCTGGTTACTTTCAGCAGCAGCCGGATGATGTCATCCGGGTTCTTCCAGTTGTGGTCATCCTTGTTAAAGCCCCAGGTATCATTCAAAGTAGCCGGCAGCTCCCAGTCGCCCTCATATGGCAGTCTCGGTATAAAATTATCTCCCGTAGTCATATATTCACCCAGTTCATTTCCGATTCTGCCGCTGACAATACAATTTGGCTGCAGGGATTTAACCAGATCCACCAGGGATTTGCTCTGCTCCGGCGTGGTCTCCATGGGCGTGTCAAACCAAATCAGTGCAATATCCCCGTACTCTGTTAGAATTTCAGTTAGCTGCGGTTTTACCTTTGTATCCAGATAGTGCTGATAATCTTTGTGGGAATTATCCTTTAAATACATTAATCCGTCAGGATCATGCCAGTCCTGAGCCTGTGAATAGTAAAGCCCCAGTTTCATATCATATTTATCACAGGCGTCTTTTAACTGTCTCAGAATGTCTTTTTTATAAGGTGTTGCTCTTACCACATTATAATCACTGCATTTGGAGTCATACATTGCAAATCCTTCATGATGCTTGGAGGTGAATACAATATATTTCATTCCCCAGCTCTTTGCCTTTTTTACAATCTCCTCTGCATTAAAATTTACCGGATTAAACTGACCCGCCAGCTTTTCATATTCACTGACCGGTATATCCAGATGATTCATAATCCACTCAGCGATCCGGTCTGTCTTCTTACCATTATATTCCCCGGCTAAAACAGAATATAGTCCCCAATGGATAAACAGTCCAAACTTCGCGTCCTTAAACCATTGCTGTTTTGTATCTTTCATTTTAATCTCCATTCCGCGCGCCTTCGGGCGCGGCACAAATAGTAATGAAAGT
>OASR01000194.1_pt1 | contig 31748 bp, 18 predicted proteins | sample 1475751 | NCBI WGS metagenome assembly OASR01 (sample SAMEA2579907, study PRJEB22360) | human gut metagenome | biome: human gut; feature: human-associated habitat; material: faeces | place: Denmark | collected 2008/2010 | reverse complement strand
TCTGTACACTACCTCTGCATACAAAGCGTCCTTACTAAGCGAAACCCAAATATAATGCATCTAATAGAACATATAAAGCGTTCTCTCTAGTACATAAGAAATGCGACCAACAATGTGGTCGCATCAACTTATAGATTTATTTTACGTTCACTTTCACTTTATAAGACTTCTTGTTAGATGTCTTTACCGTAATATCCGCTGTTCCCCTCTTTTTAGCCGTGATTTTACCACTCTTATTTACATCTGCTACTCTTTTGTTGGAAGTCTCATATGTAATCTTTTCGGTTGCCGTAACCGGGTTTCTTGTCACGTTCAGTTTGCGGGATTTTCCTTTTTTCAGGGTCAGTTTTGATACATCTGCTTTGATACTCTTTGTAGTAACTTTGCTCTTAACCACTTTAACGGTAAGTTTTGCAGATGCCCCTTTACGGGTTTTAACCGTGATGGTTGTGTTTCCCGTTTTCTTTGCTGTAATCTTTCCTTTTTTATCAACGGCTGCCACTGACTTTTTGGAACTGCTCCAGCTCTTAATCTGATCGCCTTTTTGTAAGCCGGACGCTTTGACTGCCTTCGTTGATTTTTTCAATTGCAGCGGAATAGATTTTGCATTCAGTTTCACCGTTGCTTTTACTACCGTTACACTGCAGCTTGCACTTTTCCCGCTTCCATCGTTAGCTTTGGCTGTAATAACAACAGATCCCTTTTTCTTCGCTGTCACATTCCCCGATGCATCTACCGCAGCTACTGCAGTGTTGCTGCAAGACCAGGTAATGGTCCGGTCTTTGGCATCTGCCGGACTTACCGAAGCGCTCAGTTTCAGCCTGTCTTTAACGAACAGCCTGTCACTTGTCTTGTTCAGCCTGATACTGCTCACTTTAACCGGTTCTGCCGGAGGATTTGGCTTTGTTACACGCACAAGGGATTGATCTGCCTGTGATAAGGATGTATATGCCTGAGCAACAGCCTTTTTACCAGCTTGAGAATCAGCCAGTACATTCCGGGCATTTGTAAGAGCCTGTGCAAATACTTTCCAGCTTTCGGGTGTATAATCTTTTTCCTGTTTTCCCTCTGCATTACGTACAAGTACCTGCAAATCTGTTTTGTCGCCCTTTTCCTCTAATCCGTTTACAGCAGATTTTAGCGCATTTGTAACTCCATCTACATCTGCGGGGGATGCATACGGATCCACCAGCAGTCTGCCTGCTGCCTGAAGCTGTACCTGTAATGCTTTCCAGCTGGCATTTGTATATACTTGTCTGTTATTATTCTTTGTTTTCCAGTCGCTGTACAGAGACTGCAACTCGTCTGTCTGTGCTTGCTGCGGATATTCCGGTGTCGCCAGATCTGCATACAGTTCTATTTCAGCAATCTGTTTATTCGTGGCATTGTTTGGTGCATTCAGCCACAACAGCTTCACATACCGGTATTGTCCTGCAAGTGTTTCATAAACAGCCTGTCCGCCATCCTTTTGATAAACCTGGGGATCACGTAACGTTGCATCTGCCAGTATGGTCCAGTCTGTTTTGTTATTGGATCCTTCGATCCGGTATTTCGGCAGATAGGAGCCATTTCCAAGCTTGACTACAATGCCATGCAGCACATTTTCCTGCAGCATATCCATTAAGATTGTCTGTGAACCAACCGGACCGTATGGTACCCATTCTGTACTGGCATCGCCATCGAATAAACAGGAAGCGGTATTGGAATAAACGCCGTCCTCCGTGTAAACGCCACTGCCTACACTCTTTACAAGGGGAGTCTGCAATACTCCTTCATACTCCGGAACTTCATCATCTTCCGGAGGCGCTATTGCTTCACTATAAACCTCAAACTCGGACATAGTTGGCCAATTTCCCTGCACATCATGAAAGGTCAGTTTCAGGTATTGGTAGTTACAGTCTGTTAGTATTTCCACAAGGGACAGACCGCCTTTATTTATGGTTTTCCTGTCAGCTTCTTCTGTTATAAGACTCCAGTTGTCACCATCATCAGACCCTTCCAGCTGATAGCTGACAGAAGATGTGCCTCCAACCATGTACATGTTGATGAATCCTATTTTCCTGCTTTCTCCCAAATCATACTGTATCCACTGGGGCATATCTCCGCTGCTTGCACACCAGTAGGTAGTATTGTCTCCATCTATCGATTTCGACGGTGCGCTGACCGGAGCAGAAACGGAACTTGCTGTCACCGATGCATTCGAAGCGTGATTTATATTGGTTAATGCGGGATCATTATATATCTCTAATTCCACAATCGACGCCCAGTTGCCTGCTACCTTGCTAAATTCTACCTTCAGATATCTATAAGTACCTGCTGCCGGTATATCTAACACTACTGACTGTGAATTTACTGCCTGCTTTGGCTTCTCATCCACTCCCGTATAAAGGGGCTGCCAGTCTTCTTTATCATTGGAACCCAGAATGGTGTAGTCCACTAAAGACGTGCCTCCATACATATACATCCTGATATTATTAAAGGTTTTTTCTTCCTGTAAATCCAGGCTCAGCCACTGGGGCATATTCCCGCTGTCCGCACACCACCAGGTGGAGGAGCTGCCATCCACTGCCTTATCTGCTGTGGAAGTTGCGGATACTGAACTTGCCTCTGCAACACTAAAGCTTGCCAGATTTTCTAATTGGTCTGTTTCTTCTTCCGGTGATTTTTCTGCAAATACCTCAACTTCATAGACGGCTGCCCAGTTTGATGTAATATCGGTATATTCCAGCCTGAGGTAACGGTATGTACCCTCTCTGGTGATTCGTAAACGATCCATATTTTTAACTACCGTCGGTTTCTGGTCAGCTGCTTCGTAGATCTCCTCCCAATTTTCTCCATCCAGGGAACCTTTTACGCTATAAGAAACTTTTTCCGTTTTTGTACTCATTCCTCTGTGCATCAGGATATTTATTTCCTGGAATGATTTTGGCTCACCCATATCAAGTTCCAGCCATTGGGGCATATCTCCGCTGTCGGCGCACCAATAGGTATCATAATCCCCATCAACGGCACAGTCTGCAGCAAAGCTTGTAAAATTGCTGTTATCCGAACTTGCTGTGGCTGCAGCTCCCACTGCCAGGTTCTCCCGGTGGGAAATATACGGATCGTCATATAGTTCTTCTGTTTCATATGCGCCCAGATCTTCGCTGGTCAGTAAGAATACCCAATCCCCAGTCGTTGGCTTCTTGGGAATCTCATACGTTCCATCTGCTGACGTGATCCCCTCCGCTGCATCTGCAAACTTTCCGGTCAATGGATTATACCAACGTGCTGTATACACATCATCCGTATTCAGTGCTGACAAGGAACCGGTAGATAAATCCTTATTATAGAAATATGCCACATAGGTTTTCCCATCTTCCGTAGATGCCACTAATTTATTTTCTGCTGTGCAATTTGAATACGCCGTATCATTGAACCGGGGAATCAGTTCATAAAATTTAACATATTCAAAGAATTTGCGCAGGTATGTCATTTCATGCGATCCCGGTTTATCCAGTCCCATATACCAGGGTTCAAAGCTAAAACTCCCATACCACCCCATATTTCCGGCTGTAGAGTAGCTGTTTGCCCAGACACCTGTAGTCCCATAGGTAAATCCATAGCTGCCCATGAGATTCGTGCGCCATGCTGAGATACGTGATGCATCATACCCATTGAAACCACCGCAGGTAATGTCTTCATAGTTTGCCTCTAATTCCAGGAAAGGCTTTACCTTCTCATTATCCCAGTAGCTCTTATAGAAATCCTTGCTCTGCTGTGTGGGACCATGACCATTTTGCAGTCCCCACCATTCATGCCACGGCTGTTCATCCAAATCTCTGGCGTAGGCATTATTGTTATCCATAGGGAACATGTGTGCTCCCTGAGGATGATTGTATCCGTCACCCTGATCTACGATTTCTGCAGAAGCTTTCCAAACATTATAATGAGGTTCTCCTGTAATCTCCTGAGCGGTAATCCATACCACCGGATAGCTGGCATAACGGGCTGTCAGGTAACGTGAGATCTGCTCAACGGCTTCCTGCCCCATGCCATTCACGGTGTGGCTGTGCACTCCGTATCCAAGTGCAATGACCATTCCGTTGTCAGCCAGATAATCAAACATGCCGTCAATCTTATCCGTAAAGGTATCCGGGTTGATCATATTGTATTGATCCAGCCATAGGCTTGGCTCACTGGTTGTGGCAAGCTGGCCGCCGCCATCATTTTCGCCGCTGTCAAAGTAAGTCTGGTACACGGTAAATCCTTTATTCAGTCTGTCATCAACTTCATGCTGAAACTGGTTCTGGCATTTACAGTCCGGGTAATTACACTGGGTTGTGGAAACATAGTTTGGTGCCTGCCAGTTGGTATCCCCAAGCCAGTAAAAAGGTGTTCCGTCATCGTATGTAAAATATCTTCCATTATCACTGATGCGCACAAAACCGTGCTGATCCAGATCTGTATTTCCCGTGTTTGGCACAGCCTCTACCTTACCGGATACATTGTGCAGCCCTGTATTGGCGGTGTCCGAACTGGTAATGGTATAACTCCAGGTTCCTGTCTTGGTAGGTGAGAAACGCACGCGCCACTCATCTTCTCCATTCCAGAAGCCATATAAATGAATCTTTGTTCCGTCGGTATGTTCAAACACTGCATCAATCTCAACATCCAGGTATGGATTGGTATATTCCTTTTCACTGGTCAGGATAATATCCGTCCGCTTCCATACTTCAGCCTGGGTTGTGGGCAGCGTTTTCCCGGTCTTTAATTCGCCCGCCAGAACCGTCAGATTTTCGGTCAAACCAACAGATAATACTACACAGATGCTTAATAACACTGCTATGAATCTACGAAAAGTATTTTTCATCATTATACCCATTGTATATTGCAGGCAAGCCTGCAATATAGCCACAAAATAATGCAGGGTGAAAGCAATTCCATGTGGCTTCCTTTCAATTTTTCATTTTCTTTCACCCTTCTTAGAAATATTATCTATTGGGAAACAACGACCGATGATTTTATTTTTTCAAATTCTGTATTTAACTTCTGTAACTCTGTTTCTGCAGGAGATCCCGCAAGTATGGACTGCAGTCCGTTTTCCATCATGGTCATAAAACCTGCCGGCATGGTGGCTTTCTGGCTCATGATGATTTCATATTTATCACTGGATAATGCTGCCACGTAGCTTTCCAGTACCGGATCCACTTTGTAGTCGATTGGCAGGAAATTCGTTAAGGACTGGGAGGTAAGATATTCACTTAAATTTTCTTCCCTGGTAAACCAGTCATACAGCTTTCCTGCTGCTTCTGCATACTTGGTATTTGCCGAAATAACAATACTTCTGTCTGAGGAACCAGTCATATAGATCTTGCCATCTGTTTCATCAACCGGAGTAATGAAGCATCCCAGTTCAAACTGTTCCGGGTCCGCATTTTTGATTTCATCCAGCCCTGGTACCCAGGTGCCCTGAGGCAGCATTGCGGCTTTTCCCTCTACAAAGTAGGTAACGGACTGTGGATAAGTCATAGTCAGAGATGATTTTCCAATATAACCTTCCTGACACATTTTCTCCGCCAGTTCAAATTCTTTTTTAAACAGCTCGGACGCCTGTTTCTCTCCATTGTAAAGTGCAAGCCCCCATTCTGGTGTGTCTTTTAAGTAATCGCCAAATTGTCTGCTTCTGAAAAACATTTCAAAGGTCCAGGCATCTTTGTCACCAAATACAAATGGTTCCACACCGTCTTCCTTTATTTTATCAGCTGCTGCCCATAGTTCTTCCATGGTTTCCGGCTCTTTTATATTCAATTTTTCAAAGTATTTCTTATTATAGAAGATGGGGTCAGGTCCGCCCTGGGTGCAGACCGGAAAACCGTACTGTTTGCCATCGATAGTATACAGATCTTCTAACGATTTGGATTTAGCCAGAGTCTCCTTTGACGGACGGTCGCTTACATCCATCAGATACCCTTCTTTTACGAACTTTTCATACTGTGCCGGCTGGATTAGAAATACATCCGGGGCATCATCGGAAATCAGTCTGGTCTTTAACAGCTTATCGTAATTGGTGCCGTCCACTGCCTCGACTTCTACTTTGATGTCCGGGTTTTCTTCCATGAATTTCTCAATAAATGCCTTGTCTTCTCCGCCGGTCATCCATGACACAAACCGAATTGTAGTCTGCTCTGCAGATTCCCCGTCTTCCTTTGCCGCTTCTTTGGACTGGCTCTCTTCTGCTGCCTGACTTTCCTTTACTGTCTGCTTTCCTTCTCCTTTTGCATCTGTTCCCTTAGTCTCTGCTCCTTTTGAACAGCCTGCAGCGCTTACTGCCATCATCCCTGCCAAAACCAGTAATAAGATTTTCTTTCTCATACTTTAATACCTCCCAATGTTTTTGTTTTTGAATCTAACCATATTATATCCAATAAAGAGTATTTCCTGAAATAGGTCATTTTTAATAAACAGTGGGTTATTTTATCCCAATGAAAAAGATATGCAAAAAAGGAATCCCACCATTTACGGCTTATCTAGGATTCCTCTCAATTTTCCAGTATTTTATTGTCCTTTTTTATACTGACCGGGAGTAATCCCCTCCCATTTTTTAAATGTCTTATAAAAATGCTTCACATCGGCAAATCCAATTTTATCACAGATATCTGCTGTCTTCACATTTTGATCTAACAGTCTTTTAGCTTCTTCGATCCGAACCTTGTTTACATAATCGATAAAATTCAGACCTTCTTCATTTTTAAAGAATTTACTGAAATACGCCGGGCTGAAATTCACATGTTCCGCCACACTTTCCAGGGTAAGATGAAAGCCCACATTCTGTTCGATATATTCTTTTGCCCGGATCATGATTTTTTCATTTCCTATCCCGGACTGCTGTTCCAGCGCTTTCATACACAGTAAAATATTTTCCAGCAGGAAGGCTTTCATCTCTTCTATCGTGTCGAATGTCTGGATTTTATTATAGAGAGAAAACTCATTATCCAAAACCCTGGAGCTGTCAATCTCCTTCTTTTCCAGTTCTTTATGCAGCAGTACGAAAAGGTTCAGATGCATTTTATTTAGTTTTTTTACATCTGCCAGCATTAAGTCAAGAAACGGTGCGTACAAATCATCTACATATTTGTGAATCTGACCAATATCCCCCTGATATAAGCTTTTTATAATGGCTTCTTCCGGTAACTGCCCCGCATCACTGTTTTTTCTGGCACCGGTCTGCTCCTCGGAGGCGAAATAGATGACTCCCCCGCCCAGAATAAGCCGCTTATTCACCGTATCTTTTGCGGAAGTATATGCTGTCTGGATTTTTGAAAGTACGGACACTTCCCTGCCCACCCCAAAGGTCAGTTCCGCCTGTTTGAAGTAGCCGATATAGCGATGGATATTATCAAAAAGCTGCTGGTAGATCTGCTTTTCATCGTTCTTTAAGGAATCATAATTCAGCAGGATGCCGTTTATATTTTTATCGGAGAAGAAATATACATCCATGCCATTCATTCTGGCAATTTCATTTGTTATATTTTCAATGCCGAACTGGATGATATCCTGGTCTTCCAGGCTGCTTTCCTGATCGGTTCTGCCCTTGATGGTAAAACAGCAGATCTGAAACAGCTCTTTATCCAGGCGTACCGGTTCCCCGCGAAATGCATTGCCATATTTTTCCGAATTACCGCTGTTGCCGGAAATGATATCAAAGATATACTGCTTTTTTAATAACTCTCTGGCTCTGGCCCTGCTTTTGTTCAGCTCCGCATACTGCTCCTTCTTAAAACGGATAATTGCAAGCTTTTCTTCTACTGCATCCATTGCTTCTTTTAGCTTTTTGTCATCGATTGGTTTCAGCAGATAATTATATGCCCCCAGCTCCATCGTACGCTGGGCATATTCAAATTTATTGTGGCCGCTTAGAATAATATAGATAAACTCCTTTTGCAATGCATCTGCCTTCTCCATAAACTCTATCCCCGACATCTCCGGCATGCAGATATCCAGAAAAACCACATCCGGCAGTTCCCTTTCCAGGGTTTTCAATGCATCCCGCCCATTATCTTCCATTAAAATATCCCGGTAATGAAATTTATTCAATTGACTTTTCAAAATGTCTCTTGCAAGGCTTTCATCATCAATAATTAGTATTTTCATTTCTTTGTTCCCCCTTTATCACCTTCACCTTTGGATATCGGATTCTCACCGTAGTCTGATGATCCTGGCTGCTGATAAACTTCAGCCCGTATTGTTCCCCATAATAATAACGGATTCTTGCATTTACATTAAAAATCCCGACTTTATCCTTATTTTTCATTACATACTGGTCTTCTTTTACAGCCAGCTGTTCATTGATTTCTTTTAATTTATCTTCTTCGATCGTTTTGCCGGTATTAGAGACATAAATGTTAAATTCGTCTCTTACATTCAGCGCCACAATTTTTATTTCTCCCTCCCGAACGGATTTTTCCAAACCGTGTTTAAAAGCATTTTCAATAATAGGCTGGAGGATCATTCTTGGAATCTCATTATCCAGCACATCATCATCAATTTCCTTTATAATCGTATATTTATCATGAAACCGGATTTTCTGTAAATAGATGTACTTGTCTATGTACTCCAGCTCTTCTAAGAAGGAAACGATATACACGCCCCGGTTCAGGGAATAACGGAAGTTATCGGAAAGGTACTGGATCATATCCGCCGTCTTGCCGCTGTCCCCCTGGAGTGCCTCGGCTTTTATGGAATTCAGGGTATTAAATAAAAAATGAGGGTTGATCTGGCTCTGATAATTTTCAAACTCCGCCTGCTTTTTTAACAATTCTAATTTGTATTCCTTGTTAATCAGATTCCGGATGTTGGCGATCATATTGTTAAATGCATTGGCAATAGAGCCAAATTCATCTCTTCTTTTAATATCCACCTGCTCATACATATTTCCATTCTGAAATGATTTTATGGAAGAAATCAGCTTCCGAATGGGTATATTTATGGTAACAGATACCATAATGGACAGGGCAGTACAGACGAAAAACAAGATTACAGTGAGGACTGTATTATTTCTTTTGATAAATTCTGCTTTAGCTGCTATATTTTCTGAATCCAGGATGGATACCATTTTCCAGTAATTATCCGTGGATTCCCCCCAGGTGATTATTTTTTCACTTCCCAGATCATTAAATCCTTTCTTCTGAAAAATATCCTTCATTTCCTTCTCATCCAGATCGGAATTGGAATAAAATACATTTCCCTGATCGTCATAGACAATATTAATTTCTCCTTCTTCTCTCTCTACATTGGCAAAAATCTGTTCAAAGGTCTTCATTTTCTGGTCAATTTTTAATACGCCTACTGTTTTGTCGTTATAGGGATTTACAATGGTACGGCAGACAGACACCACCTGTTCATGAGAGTTGGTGTAATTATTTTCATGGGGCGCCACGATGACAGCACGTCCGTTTGCATCCATGGCAGCCTGAAACCAGCCTTCCTCCCCAACGGTCTTCAGATTCTGGGACGCCATATTCCGGTCATAAAAGAACTTTACTTCACCCTCCAGATCAAACATGCTGATACAATCCAGCTTGAAATTTCCCTGAATGATGCTCACCAGGCTTCCATAGACGGAATTATAATTATTGATATATTCCTCGGTAAGGTTTTCCGTGTCCGTATCCAGCACATAGGAGATGTTCTCAAAATTATACAGGGCAATGGACTGGCTCTTTAATACATTAAAGTTTTCTTTTATATTTTGGGCAATCTGATTATTTAAGTTTCCCTTACTGTCCATATAGCTGTCATAAATGCTTCGGTATGACATGTAATAGGAAATTGCCGAAAAAATAATGATTGGGATACAGATGCTGACGAATAACATGAAGAATAATTTGAAGACTATTTTTTCTCTTAGTAAATTTCTCATACGTTCCTCTTTCCCATAACTTATAGAACTTTATACCGGACTTCAATGCCGGCTGGACCCGTGATTTGTTACATGATACTAAACTACATTATATATGACATTTTCAGTTTTAGAAAGAACATTTATAAAATATAATTTTATCCTTTCTGTCAGCAATTTTTCCTCAAAAGAAGATTGCTTTTTCCCCTATTATCTTTTATGATGTTAGGTAGTAGTCCATAAGCTTTAATTTATAGACTACTGCCTAACAAATAAAGGATAAGAGGGATTTTGAGATGAAAACAAATAAAATACTAAAAGAATATTCGGCTATCACATTCGGTACCCTGCTGATTGCCATTTCCGTCTACTTCTTTATGATTCCAAGCAAGGTAATTGTAGGAAGTCTGTCCGGACTTGTAATTGTACTTTCTAATTTCCTGCCGTTTTCCATATCTGTTATGACTTTTTGTTTAAATGCAGTGCTCCTGGTCATCGGATTTATCTTTATCGGAAAGGAATTCGGGGCAAAGACGGTTTATACTTCTGCGCTGCTTCCGGTGTTTTTGTTTCTTTTTGAATTGCTATTCCCCAATGTAAAATCTTTAACCGGAGACATTCTCATCGATACGCTCTGTTACATTTTGCTTGTCAGTGTTGGGCTTGCCATGTTGTTTCATGTAAATGCCTCCTCCGGAGGACTGGATATCGCCGCGAAACTTCTGAATAAAATTACTCATATTGAAATGGGTAAGGCAATGACGCTTACCGGTATGTGTGTCGCTGTGAGTTCCATCTTTGTCTATGACACTAAATCCGTTGTCATGAGTATTTTAGCTACCTATGCTAACGGCATTGTAATTGACTACTTTATTGATGGCTTCAACCGCAAGAAAAGGATTTGTATCCTTTCGGATAAATACCAGGAAATCCAGGAGTTTATTGTAAGGGAGATCAAACGGGGCGTCACACTTTATCCTGCTTACGGTGGGTTTAACAAAGAGGAAAAAATGGAACTTCAGACCATACTCTCCAGAAATGAATATGCTAAGTTATTAGAATATCTCAGTGAAATTGATGTAAAAGCATTTGTTACGGTGGGAACCATTAATGAAGTGATTGGGGAATGGAACCCCAAGCATAAATAGTACGTAAAAGGCGGGATATGTTAGCACATACCCCGTCTTTCGTCTTTATCTTTTATCTTTATCTTTTCTGTTTCTTATATCTTCTCAGATTCTGTTTCCTTTATTTTACTTTAATCGTTTTTAATGCGCTATAACTTCCATATACCTTTTTACCTCTGGAATCCATTTTATAAGCTCTTACTTTTACGTAATATGTTTTCTTAGATTTCAATTTGGCAACGGACTTTGTGGTTTTGCCGGTAGTCACATATTTCACACCCTTTTTAAACTTCTTGTCTGTGGTATAGGCAATCTGGTATCCTTTTGCTCCGCTGACTTTCTTTTTCAGCTTTACGGTAAATGCCTTTTTCTTCGCTGACAAGGTCTTGACAGCCGGTTTGCTTACTTTCACTTTTTCCCATTTTGCATACAGAGTATAGTCGCCGCCGCTGATGTCTTTCACTTTTGTCTTGAATTTGCGGTCTTGATACCATCCCTTAAATGCATATTTTGCTCTTTCCGGAGCCTTTAAGGCTGTTTTGGTGCCATCATAGCTTGTGGGGTTTTGCTTCGCATTCTTGCCGCCGTTTAAATAATACTTCACGTCATAATTTACCGTAACCGTACAGCTTACTTCGCATTTCGATCCGTCAGCTGCAATTGCTTTGATAACAGACGTTCCGCCGCTTACTGCGGTAACCTGTCCGTTGCTGTTAACTACAGCCGCTTTTGGATTGCTGGAGGTCCAAACTACATTTTTATTGGAAGCATTCACAGGCAGCACGCTGACAGTCAGCATAGAAGTACTTCCTTTTTTCATGCTAAGCTTTGTGTTGTTTAACCGAAGCTGGCTAACCATTACTTTTTCCGGCACAGGAACTTTTTTAACCAGTTTTGACGCTGTTGTTTCTAATTCCGCTTTTGCTGCATCCACCTGATCCTGTGTTGCTTCTTTATTTCCCAGTAATTCTCCTGCTTTCTTTAATGCCTGTACAAATGCTGCCCAACCTGTTTCCTGATAGTCTGACTGCTTTTTATCTTTATGAACATCATAAACGCTTTGCAGTTTTGATTTATCCACTACTACAGGCGGAATCTTTTCACTGATTAATTCCACATCCAGATAGTCAAGCTCTGCCCCATCCAGACTTTCGGTTTTCCCGATATAAACAGTATTAGTGCCTGCATGCAATTCTACACTAAATTCATAACCGTTCCAGTTATCCGGACAAATTCCACTTGCGTCTGATGCATTAAATGGAATTGCTTTACAGATAGAGGCAGTTCCATTATTGACTTTTACTTCCATTCCGGCGTTATCACTTTTGGTAGCTGCACCAACATAAAGTCTGTAATCCCCGGCTTTTTCTACCTGAACCTGAATTGTGGTTCCACTGTTTTCTTTTGTTAAATTAGCGATCTTCTGTCCGCCTGAAGAATTATAGGTGTCACAGATTACTGCACCGCCGCTTAATGTGCCATCTTCTGCCTCGTAACGGTCACGTGGTATAACCGGTGTTCCCGATGGTTGGTTTACTTTTCCATCATAGGCGATTGCTTTTCCAAAGTCTGGTGTTCCGTCCTCATTCCAGTTAAATCTCTGTGTACGGACGCCTCGTCCGTTCCATCCCTGTCCGGCTCCTCTCGCCGCATGATATACCATATAATTTTCGGTTCCGTCCGGTGATACGGTAAAGCAGGCATGTCCGGTAGAATAAGTACTTGGCATATTTTTCTGGAAGACCGGTTCTGTTCCTTTTTCCCAGTCTTCTGCTTTCATAGGGTCTCCACCCTTTTTCAGCGTCAGTCTTCCCAGACAGTAATTATCCGTCCAGCTGCCGCTTGCAGAGAAAATAATATTGGTAACGCCATCGGCTGATACCAGCACCTGAGGTCCTTCGTTAACTCTTGGGAAGGTATCCGTTTCCCAACTATATTCCGGTTTAGAAATCAGTACTCTCTCTCCGGTTATGGTACAGGGATCTGACATTTCTGCAATATAGATCCGCTGTTCTTCATCTACCATTCCATCCCAGCCTGACCATACAGCATATAATTTATCATTGTACTCCAGTACAGTCTGGTCGATTGCCCATCTGTCTGTTTCCGGTGATAACTTTCCTTTGAATTCGTATTCGCCCATTGCATTGTCTGTTTTGCTTTCCAGCACATACATTCTATGGTCTGCTCCCACTCCGGCGGTATAATAAATATACCATTTTCCATTGATAAAATGGATTTCCGGTGCCCACAGTTCTCTGGATGGCTCCGTTCCTGAAGGACGATAAACTTCAACCGGCTGTGTGGCAGCAATACGATTCAATTCCGGCGCCCTGGAAACATAGATTGCTTTATCCTGGCTAACCCTTATATAGTAATAATATCCATCCTGATAAGTTACATAAGGATCTGCGCCATAGTTCACGATCGGATTTGTAAATGCATCCTGGTCATAAAAATGCAGGGTATAGGTAAGGGAATATGTTTTATCCGTCTTTCCCGCAAGTGTAATCTCACTTACCGGATTATTTCTGGTTGGCTGTGTAATGGTGAGATCAAACGATTCACTCACCTTATCACCTAATATGGCTGTTACTTCCGGAAGATTATCCAGGCTTTCCACATCTACATCATAATCCAGTGTATCTTTTTCATAATTTTCTAAATCTGCTCCATCCAGTTTGATCTGTTCAATGGAAGGATTGCTAGTATAAAAAAGGATATAATCCATTTCGCTAAAACTGTCTGCTTCCCCGGAATGGGTGAATGTTATGGTGTTTTTTCCAGCTTTTAGTTCTGCCTGGATGTGGTAAAGATTCCAGTTGTCCCATCCATTTGGCTGATATTTCACAATTTCTGCATTCTCCCGATCGCCATTTATATAGTACTTATGGGATGCATTTGGCTGATCGGTACCGCTGCCTGCTGCTACATCAATCCGGTAAGTTCCGGCTGTTTTTGCATTTACCTCAAAGGTCACAGTGGCATTGCCGTTGTCGATCATGCCGACTTTTTTCTTGCCGGAAGCATCCGGTCTTTCTGTTATCTTTGCTGGAGCTGTAAGTACAGCATCTTCAGCCTCCATTTTTACGACTACTTTTTCTTCTACTGGCTGGGAAGTGAACTTCACGACTGCTTCCACATCCAGATTGATATGTCCAAGGTTTGCAATACCCTCCGGCAGCAGGATATGTCCCTGTACCACTGCACGGCTTTCATTGTTTTCTGTTTCATAGGAAGGTTCTTCCCACTGAATCTGTGCTGTATAGGTGACGCCAGGCTCACTCTTTGAGGTAACTAAGCCATTTACGCTGTCCGGCAGCTGCCAGGTCTCCGGTGCACTACCTTCTTCCGCCGTAAGCTTCAGATTGTCCGGTTTTGTATAGGAAATCAGATTGTTTACATTCACGGCACCGGAAGGAACATCCTGTCTGGTGACGGTAGGGCCTTTTACTTCTAAAATTGTTTCCCCTGCCTGATCCTGGGTAAACTGTATTCTGTCGATGCAGAATTTTCTGGGATCCGCCGCTTCCAGACTATTATGGCAGTGGTATACCATGAATAACTCTTTGCCATCCGGTGACTCAACTATCCCGTGATGTCCCGTTCCATGTGCAAGGCTGTTGGACTGCATAATGGGATTATTTTCATACTTTGTATAATCTCCAAGTGGGTCACTGCTGGTGGCATAACCTGACCCGTAACCCGGACTCTGGAAATGGGCTCCGGAATAAGTCAGGTAATAGACGCCGTCCTTCTTCAGCATAAACGGACCTTCGTTAATTCTGCCCATGGATGTTTCCCAGCCGTCTTCCGGTACCAGGATACATTTTAACGTGGATTCATCAATTGACTTCATATCATCATTCAATTTTGCACCATAGATGAGATTGCCATTGTCGAATCGTACAAAATACAAGTAATACTGCCCGTCATCATCCATATATGCATGGGCATCGATTTCTTTTATATCGTTATGCATGGGAACCTGGTTCTCCTGGGTAAATGGTCCCAGAGGTGATTTGCTGGTGGCTACCCCAAGGTGTTCCTCTGCGGTATAGTACATATAGAAAGTGCCGTCCCGTTCAATGACATCCGGTGCCCAGAAATGGGTATTTCCCCAGACATTATCCTTCTCCAGTGCCCAGCCCTTATCGGTCCAGTTCACTAAATCTGTAGAAGTATAAACTTTAATTCCGTTTTCATCCGCCCCTGCATTGGTAGGATAGAGATAATACGTTCCGTTATAATATAAAACGTCTGGATCTGCACAGTTCTCCAGCAGTGGATTCTGGTATGTTTCCCCTGCCAATTCCGGTTCTGTATATTCCGAAACTTTCACGTTTTCAAAAGATGCACTGGAAAGCCAGTTACGAAATCCGATGGTTCCCGCCCCATGGTCGCTGTCTGTAACATCCAGTTTTGCATAGTGTTCTCCGTCATAGTCTATATAGCAAACGATATGATTTCCGGATACTGCAACGGTTATATGATAAGTTTTTTCATAATCAATTGTAGTCTCCTTTGCTGCTATTTCTGTCCAGGTAGTTCCGGAAACCTTGCCGAGCATTACCCTGCCGTTATGGGCATCGATACAGAAATAGTAGCCATTATATCCATCCCCATGGTTGTCCATTGGGTTGGTTACACGAAACAGCACACCTGCCTGGGCACTGCTCTTGTCATCCAGATTTGTCTGCTGGTTATTTACGGTGACATCTGCCTCGTAAACAAAATCGGTAAAGTTCTGATCCTTCGCTAAAGCCTTGTCTCCCCTGCCTTCTGTTACGGTGTAAATGTGGTCATTCACAGACCATGTGCCGCGATCCAATCCATTGTAAGTGTTCCAGTTATCTGCATTGGTGAAATCTTCCTGGTAAAGCACCTCACCGGTACCTTCCAAAACCGGTCGCTCAGCTTGTGCTTCCACCCCCTGCATGTCCGGTGCCGCCAGTGCGGTATAGCTGCCCACATTAGACATCACTAATGCCGACACCATAACTGCTGCAATCACTTGATTCATCTTTCTCATTCGACTCTTCATTCCTGTACTCCTTCCTTTATTTCCCTGTACAACTAGCCAGACGGTCGCTTACGGGTCCGTTTGGCTGCTGCCTTAAGGACAAGGTTAAGATGTCCTGCTGCCTGCTACGGGGCATCTGACCAACCTGGGTTTACTTATAAATAGACTTTACTATATGTCTTTATCTATGTCTTTGTAAAAAAGGGAGGCGAATGTATAATTTTTTAGCATGTGATAAAAATCCCAAAAAAAGGACTGTTTCCCTGATAAATATTTTATTATCAAAGGTCACAGTCCTCATAGCCAAGATCCGTATATGTGGATTTTAAAATCAAATTTTATAGTGTCTTCCACTGCAAACGATGGCCTGACATCCTTCACAGCAATGTAGGAATCCCGCTGGATTCCGTTTTCCAGTGCCCGCATAATTTGCCGGTGAATATAAAACTTTTATTATTCTTAATTATACTTAGCTGAACCAAGCTTTGGTTTGAAGACAAACCCAAACCCGCATCCCAGTACACCACCTAATATATGGGTTAAATTGGCGATGTTATTTTTAACAAATAAACCTTCGTACAACTGTCCTCCGAAGTAAAATACTGCCACAATTAAAAAGGTTAACGGAATACCCTCCCCTCTCATGCTGCTTAAAGAAGTAAGCATAATCAGTGCAAACACAATCCCGCTGGCACCCAGTAAGGCCGTCCCCGGAAAAAACAGTATATTTACAATTCCGGTTATAACAGCCGTCACAAGCATTAGAATACCGATATTCAGACTGCCGTATTTTTCTTCCAGCAAAGGACCGATTAATAGGAGAGTAATCATATTCCCGCTGAAATGTTCCCAGCCACCGTGTCCAAATACATGCCCAATTAACCGGATAAAGTACAGAGGGCTTGTCATGGAAGACCGGTAAACCGAAAAGAGCATGCGGTTCGTCCATCCTCCTGTAATATAGTTGAGCATTAATGCGGCAAATGAAATAATCGTAAATGTTAAAATGACAGGTGAATTATAGGTTATCTTTTTTAAACTGTTCATCTTTTCTCTCCTCCCGGATATATAAATAACCCGAAGCTTCGGCATCAAACCGCTTGCTCCGGGTTATCCTTCACTGACTCTATTATAACCGATCAGCCATTTATTTACAATCTATAATGGATCCCGCTCCAGTAGACATTCTCTTTAACAATAGTCTCCGGCAGCAGTTCCACACCTTCTAACGCCCACTTTTTAAACTCCGCAAATCCCACGCGGTCAATGATATATCCCACATGTTCTTTGCCGCCCGGCGCATTGCGGTCAATGTATTTCTCCACAAATTTATAGGTATTTAAAATAACCTTAATTATGGTATCTTCGTCCACCCAGACCATAAAGTCCTCTCCCAGTCTGGGATTTCTCTTACCGGTACGTCCCATGATGGTCAGACGATAGTATTTTTGTTTACTTCTGGTAAATGCACGGGTCGGGCATTTGGTAACACAGACGCCGCAGCCTACACATAATTCTTCATTTCTTACAACCTTATCGTTCTCTTTTGAGAGCGCTTTCACAGAAAGCTTGTCACAACCTTTCACACATGCACCGCAGGTAACGCATCTGGATGGGTCATACTGAGGCAGAGTCATTCCAATAATTCCAAAATCATGCATTCTGGCTTTGATACAGTCATTGGCACATCCGGTCAGGGCTATCTTAAAATGCAGGTCATTTGGGAATATGGCGTCTTCTATTCTTCTGGCAAATTCCGCTGTATTATAATTGCCGAAAGGACAGACACGGTTTCCGATACATGCCGATACATTTCTTGTTCCGGATGACGGATATCCGGTATTGGGATTCACCTGATTGGTTCCCAGGTTTTCAATAATCGGCTGCAGCATTTCATTTACTTTATCGATATCATCTAAGGAAATTCCCTCGATTTCAAACCCCTGTCTGGTTGTCAGATGCACATTTCCATTTCCGTATTTGTCAGCGATTTCTTTTACCATTCCCAGAACCTCTGCATTGCATTTTCCACCGGGAACACGTACTCTGGAAGCAGTCATTCCCCGCTCCTTTGAAATACGGAAAGCATTTTTCTTTACTTTTTTTGTATTAATATCCATTCTGACACCTCCTTAGTCAAATAAATTCTTGCCCTTGGTATAGTTAAATACTGGGCCGTCCAGACAGATATAGGTATCGTCCATTTTGCAGTGACCGCATTTCCCAATTCCACAGCACATCTTACGTTCCTGGGAAATCCAGATCTGTTCCTCTTTTATGCCTCGCTTTTGCAGTTCCAAAACCGTAAATTTCATCATAACAGGAGGCCCTACCACGATTGCGGCAACCTGATCCAGATCCCGGATTTCAAGTTCCGGGATATATGCGGTAACCATTCCCTCTTTATACCCAGGCTCATCTGCCTGATCAACGGTAATGGTAAGATTCATCTGTTTTTCCCAGCGTTTGATACTGTCCCGAAACAAAATATCTTTCGGTCCCTTAAATCCTGCAATTACACTCATTCCTTTTGTTTCACCGATATGATCTCCAAAGTAATCAATGACGCCCTTAACCGGTGAAACGCCAGTGCCGCCAGCAACAATAATCAGTTCTTTGCCCTTATAATCCCCCATATCGAAACCATTTCCATAGGGTCCCCGCATGAACAGGCTCTGTCCTGCCTGGTTTTCAAAGATTTCATTGGTAACCTTACCCACTTTACGGATTGTAAGATCTACATAATCCTCTCCGATACCGCTGACCGAAATTGGAGCTTCTCCGAATTTCGGGATGGATACTTCAAAAAACTGTCCCGGTTTTACATCTCCCACATAAGCCATCCGGAAAGTATATTCGATTTCCGTATGTTTCTGAACCTCTTTAATTTCTGATAAAAAAGGGATATATTCATTACACATTTTCATTTCCCCCTTCCTTTTCCTGTGCTAATTTACGGATACATGCAAGGTAAGAGATGTATTCCGGGCAGACATCCTCACAGCGTCCACAGCCTACACACATCTGATACCCAAACCGTTTCTTATAATCGTATACCTTATGTAATACCTTGAAGCGCATCCTTTGACCCTGGTCCTTGCGGAAGCTGATATTACCTGCCATATCTGTAAATCCATCTACCTGACAGGAACCCCAGACTCTTCTTCTCTCCCCTGCTTTGGGATTGTCCTTATAAAAAACATCCTGCATGGTAAAACAGGTACAGGTGGGACAGACTAAATTACAGCGCCCGCAGCCGATACATCTTCCCGCATACTCTTTCCAAAATTCTGCATCCTGGATTCCTGCAGGCAGCGTTTCCGGAATTTCTATTTTCTCTTCATTTTCTGTTACAAAATCAATGGTAAGCTTTTCTTCTATGCTTTCAAAACCATCGATCTGAGACTTCAGTTTTGCATCCCTGCAGTCCAGATATACATGTTCTTCATCCATTTTCAGATATGCATCATATTCATCCGCCTGATTTGTCCCCATACTAACGCAAAAACAGGAGTCAAAAGAAGTCGTACATCCCATCAATACGAAACGGGTATTTTCACGAATCCTTTTATAATAATAATCCTCTGCTCCGTTTTTCAGATATATTTCATCCAGACGTTTTAACGCATGCAAGTCGCAGCTTCGAAGCAATATGATCTTTTTCTTCTCATCCCTGTCCGGAACCTTCATTTCTTTTTCCGTAAAGTACAGGATGGTATCTGATATCGGCAGCAATACCTCCTTAAAACTATACTCCGATTTCTTGTCCCATACGATATCCCCAAAGGATTTGATCTTTCCATAGCGGATCACATCCGTATCTGAAAAGCAGCCTTCCCCTTGGAATACCATGGGTGCATAAACATCGTATGATTCTGACAATTCCATCAAAAACTGATCTGCTTCTTCTCTTTTTAAAAGATTTCCCATAGTCATTTTCCTTTCTTGTAATTTATTTATCTGCTTTTTGCAAACTGTTTGCTGGTAAACAGCATAGAGCGTGTTTGAAAATCTATGCCTTATAAAATGCCGCCAGTTCATCCGGCATAGGAAGAATAAAATGCCGGTTTTTATAAATCAGAAGCTCTCTGTTGCTTAAATTCTTACATGCCCGCGACACATTTTCTCTGGGAGCCCCCAGAAGATCTGCCAGCAGGTTCATCGTCAGCTCCACATCAATTTTAATTCCTTCCTCCGTTTCCACGCCGAAGTCACGCCCCAGTTTCCAGAGCTTTGCTGCAATCTTTCGTTCCAGGTACATATTGCCTGTGGTATTTTTCAATTGATGGCTCATTCTCCACAGATACCGCTCATAGGATCTCATTACCGAATGCATCAATGCCGGTTCCTGGTCCATCCATTTTAAGAAGTCATTTTTTCTGATCTGCAGCAGCTTTAGCGGACAGACCGCTTCACAAAATACAGATACCGGCTTTTCACTTAAAATATTATGATTGACCAGATTCCCTTTACCCAGTATGAAAATAATCTTGCGATTTCCATGTTTCGTTATATTATAGATCGATGCTTTTCCGCTGATAATAATGTACACAAAGTTCACGATATCCTTTGCATGAAATACGACTTCCGGCTTTTCATACGATACCACCATAGACTGGTTTAAAATCGTTTGAATCATGCTGCAGGGAATTTCCTGGAAAAAATCTAATTTTTTCATTTCATTAATGGATATCTCTTTCATACGGGTGCTCCTTATCTCTGATTATTTTTTTCTCTGCTTTGCTATCACGCAGTAAGGAACGGCCACGAACAGAATTCCACCAATCATATTTCCAAGTGTAACCACCAAGAGGTTGTATACAAATCCTCCGAGACTGACTGCAAAAGTATATGGATCTAATAGTCCCACGGTTAAAAGGGTCATATTGGCAATGCTGTGTTCAAATCCCACGGTAATAAACACAAACAGACACCAGAAGATCATGATTAATTTACCTGCCTCAGATTTGCATTTAAATCCGCACCATACTGCTATACATACAAGTATATTACATAATATGCCCCTTGTCAGCAGTGGAAAGAATGAAACTGCCATTTTCGCTTCTGATGTTTTAGCAATAAACTCTCCCACTGGTCCGCTGGCAAGTCCGGTCACATGATACAAGACACCCAATATAACAGCGCCCAGCAGATTTCCGATCCAACAGACTACCCATAATACCAGTGTATCTTTAAATGTCACTTCTTTTCTGAATAGGCCAACCGTCATAACGAAATTATTACCGGTAAATAATTCTGCTCCTGCAATTACAACAAGGCTCAATGCAACGCCAAAGCATGCTCCCATAACAATCTTCGTTGCCGACGAACCCGCTGCATTTAATATGCCTCCGGCGGTAAAAATCAGCAGTATACCAAATCCTATGTACATCCCTCCAAATAAAGACGCCAGAAAATATCCAACCGGGTTGTTCTTTAACAGATTTACTTTTGCTTTTGATGCATTACATACAAGTCCTACTTCCTCTTGAAACATAAAAATCTCCTTCCTTTTCCTCTTTTGCTTACTATCAATTGCTTTCATAGTTATTATATCCCAGGAGATTCGTTCAGTCGGTGATGATCGTCACAGTTTGACAAAAAATAATCAATCTTTTTGGCTTGAGTGGATGATGGGGTAAAATAAAAAGACTTCAGGATTTTATTGGGTTCCTGAAATCTTTTTGATTTCTATCTTATTTATAATTGAAAGTATGAATGTTAATTTATGTTTTGTTACTCCACATGGATCTCTCTTAAAGCAGCTTTGCATTCTTTTTTATTGTGAGCCAACCCAATACATAAGATATCTCCGGTCAATCCTTTGAAATAATTTTGTTTTAAAATTTGATTTACTGCATCCTCTTTCAATTTTTCAATATCTTTCCCTTGTTTAAACTCAATAATAATATGTGACCGCATTTTTGAAATGGATTCTAACATAATATCACTTCTGCCATAACCGGTTTCCAGATTACTGCTAACCTTATAGAGTCCTCTCAAAGTTATACACATCCCCAAAAACAACATATGATATGCATTTTCTTTTGCATCATAATAGCTTGTACATGACAGTACTATTTGCGAATAAATCTTTATGAAATTTTCAATATCTTTATGAAATAAATACTGAAACATCATGTCCAGGTCATCATTCTGTATTTTAGCTTTTTCCGCAATAAGCATCTGGAATTCCGATTTAACTTCATCATTTGGGATTTTCACAGTCATTAAATTAGTCCTGCCTCTTCCAGTGTTATATTCCACAACAGTCAAATATCCCGAATTAACAAGAAGCCCCCACAAACTATAATTGTTCTGCAGCTCAATGAAAGATGTCTCCAGATTAATCCCAACCTCCACAGATCCATTTTCGATCAAATCATTAAATTTATCATTAAAATAATCATCTGCAACACTTAACGCCTGCCTAATCAAATAATTTGTAGATGTATTAATCCAAAAATTCATTAATTTTTTACTGTCTGCATAATTTAGTACCGACCAAGGATTATAAATTTCCATATTTCCAAATTTATATCCATCATACTGCCGCTTAACATCGTCATTTAAAGTAAGATTATAATATTCCAATAATTTCCTGGTTTCATCACCTGTCAGCCCGAAATAAGGTGCATATTTTGTATCTACTACTGTATATACTTTAATATTGTTCAACTTTGAAAAAATACTTTCTTTTGCTACTCTTTGAATTCCAGTTAATAACGCCTGCCCTAAATATTGATTACTCTTCAAAGCAGATCCATAAAATGCAGCAAAAAATTCACCTAATTCCTGTTTAAATCCGTTTTCATAGCTGCTCAAAATAGGCTGATCATATTCATCTATTAATAAGACAGGCGATGCATTATAGTAATCATGGACTACCCGTATAATATCTTCAATAGCAGATGACATATCGTCATATGAAATTGTTCCATCTGCCATTCCTTCCATGTTGCGGTAAAATATTTTGACATATATATCTGTTTTGTCTATATCTTTTTCAAAAACCTTAGCATATCTGGTATATTCATTAAGCATTTCTTTAGCCAGACGTTTTCTCAAACTCTCCTGATTATTGGCTGTACAGTCCTTAAATGAAAAGTAAATAACCGGCCGTGAATTAATAAATTTCCCATAGTCTGTATCCATAATTGCCAAATTAGCAAAAATTTGTCTGCTGTCTTTCGTGATATCAAAAAATTCACGCAGCATTGTCATATTGATTGTCTTACCAAACCGTCTTGGTCTGGTAATTAAAGCTGCTGTATCGTTATATTTAATAAAATCTTCTATCATTAATGTCTTATCAACATAATAACTTCCATTTTCCCGAACCAGCCGAAATTGGTCATTTCCGATCGGCAAAGTCTTTTCCATTTAAATCGCCTCACTTTCTCTATCTACAGTATATGGTAAAACTTTGCTATTTACAAGAATGTATTTTTACAATGTGCTCTGTTAAGATGTTCCCTTGAATCATCCCCTTATCTATGTTATCTTTATCAGTGGTATACCTATATTATGGCAATCCAGAAAGGGATTATTATGATCGACTTTAAAAAAGCAAAAGATGAATTTGAAAAATACTTAGATAGCTATGACCGCAGTAACGATAAGATCAACCTGAAAATCATACATACCTATGGGGTCATGGATTACAGCCAGGAAGTGGCATGCAGGATGAAGCTTTCACAGGAAGATACAGACCTGGCTAAAATTATCGCTCTGCTTCATGATATCGGAAGGTTTGAACAATTAAAACGCTATGACAGCTTTCAGCCCGATACTATGGATCATGCCTCCTATGGAGTGCAGCTCCTGTTTGATGAAGGAATGATCCGACGTTTCGCAGCGGACAGCCAATGGGATGAAATCATAAAAACTGCAATTGCCCATCACAGTGATTTTGCCCTCCCTGATATAGACGATCCCCGCACTCTGCTCCATTCAAGACTGATTCGGGATGCTGATAAGCTGGATAACTGCCGGGTAAAACTGGAAGAATCCATTACTACTCTTCTGGGGGCTTCGCCTGCTGAAGTGGGTCTTACATCTGTCAGCCCGGCAGTTGCCGGGAGTTTCTTTCGCAAAGAATCCGTTCTTTCCTCTGACCGGAAAACACTTATCGACTACTGGATATCCTATCTGGCTTATTTCTTTGACATTAACTTCAAGGAAAGCCTGCAGATCATAGACGAGCATCAATTTATCAGCCGTATTATAAAGCGGATACCTTATGAAAACCCTGACACTCATAAAATCATGGATGAAATGGAACGCACATTAAATGATTATGTCAGCAAAGCATATTTGTAAATTCACCTGATGAACCTGATGATTCTCTTCTGTGATTTCGAATGCGGTTAAATAATTGTTTAAAAAAAGATACCATCAGCCCCGCTTGCCATAAATCAAGTCGGATTCTGATGGTACCTGATAAATCAATCTTTACAAATTTCATTTCATAAAAACTGTATCCTGAAATTTTCATTCTTTGATTTACACTTATGCATGTCTATTTCTTATCCCTGATCTCCACCCATCTTTCAAATACAGCATCTTCAAACATGCAGTGGTAAATTCTGCTCAATTCCTCATATACATTCACTTTATCATCACCGTCAAACGGCAGAATCATGGTGCGGTATTCCACGCCGAAGAGCTTACTTGTGATTTCCGTCTGGTGCAGCCCGTTTTTCTCATAGAATACTATTCTGCGCTGCATAATCCCCAGATCTTCGTCTTTTTCTGCAAAATCAGGATTTTCTACTTCCAGAATAATTCCTCTGGTATGGGTCAGATTCTCAGCCAGCATTTTCAAGAAAAGACTGCCATAACCGCCGCATCTCTTATCTCTGCAGATTGCAAAATAATCCAGAAGAACATAATGTTCTTCACCCGGTGTGACAAAAAGTGCATAGCCTGTCAGTTCTTCCTCATTATAAAGACCATAGGCTGAATAAACTCCTTCATTCCACATATTCTCGATACGTGAAAATGGTTTTACCTCTGCTTCAGGAAAATCAAAAACCAGATGTTCCACATATATTTCCCTGACTTGTTCCAGTGTTAATTTTCTTAAATTCATATCATTACCTGCCGCCTGTTTAAAACGATCAATTTGTGCATTGATGATTCAGTCAGGCTTAATCTTTCTAAATATTTGCTTCGACATAGAAGCTTTGTATCCGCTATTATACCCTATATACCTCCAAAATACAACCTGGCAACTCCCAGCAAATAGCCAAATGTTTCGCTGGTCTGATTTTCCGAACCATTCGGCTATTTGCTGCGAGTAGTACTTGTAACTTTCCGTCTTTTACGGTAAGATGTTTTTTAGAAAAGAATACTACACATTAAGGAAAGGATTGACATAAATGAAAACTTCAAATGACCTGCAGCGTCTGCTTCAAGCAATTGACCACAAAAGCTATCCTGCTTATAAAGATACCAGGGGCAGCTATGATTTTCGTACCTATACCTTAAATATCGACCATGTCCAGGGCGATCCTTTTGCATCGCCTTCCAAGCTCAGTGTAGCTGTGGATGGCAAAATAGCCGGATTTCCCCTTGTTTTATTTGACTGTCCACATAAACGAATCGCCTTACAGGACTATCTCCTTCGTTTATTCAGCCAGAAAATCAGTCAGTACAATTTTAAGGCGAAAGGCTCCGGCAAAAGCGGTCTGATATCCGTAAGCCATTGCGGACAGGAAATACTGGAGCGCACTGCCTGCGAAATTGATCCCCCCACGGGAAAGGTACTGGTTCGGTTTGAAGCAGGCTTTCCCGCAAACGGAAGGACCATAAACGCTTCCCAGCTGATCCGCATTCTCTTCGATTTCCTCCCGGATTGTGTAAACAGTACGCTGTTTTATGATAAATTAAATCCAGGCAAGGTACAATCCGTGATTTTTCTGGCGGAAGACCAACAGTATATCCGGGAACAGCTTCCTCTTATGGGGCTTACCGCCTTTGTTGCAGATGGCTCCATTCTGCCAAGAGAATCCGGTGTTTCCGCCAGACCTATGAAGAATGGAATTGCTTTCGTTTCTCCGGAATCCCTGAAAGTTACCCTCACTCTCCCACACCTCGGTAGAATCAGTGGAATGGGTATCCAAAAGGGCATCACTTTGATTGTGGGCGGAGGTTACCATGGTAAATCCACACTTTTAAAAGCCCTGGAGCTTGGGGTATACAACCATATTTCCGGTGACGGACGTGAATATGTCATAACGGAAGATAACGCACTAAAGATACGTGCCGAAGACGGTAGAAGCATTAAAAGTACCGACATCTCCATGTTTGTTAACAATCTGCCAAATAAAAAAGACACCGTGGCATTCTGTACGGAAGATGCCAGCGGAAGTACCTCTCAGGCTGCAAATGTCATCGAGGGAATAGAAAGCGGCACCTCTCTCTTCTTAATTGACGAAGATACCTGTGCGACGAATTTTATGATTCGGGATGAACTGATGCAGCGTGTAGTAAACCGGGATCAAGAACCGATTACCCCTTTTATCGAAAGAGCCCGTTACCTGTTTGAAGAAAAAGGAATCTCTTCTATCATTGTTGCCGGCAGCTCGGGATCTTATTTTCATATTGCTGATTGTATTCTGCAGATGGACCGGTACGAACCCAGGGAAATCACGGCATTTGCCAAAAAAGAAGCCCAGGCATTCCCAGCTGTGGCCAAACCTGCATCCGTTCCTCCCCTGCCATCCTTTAAGCGTGCCGCCAGTCCCAATCCCGATGTCAAAAACAACAGCCGGCTTAAAATGAAGACCATGGGAAAAGATTCTTTGCTGATTAACCATGAAACAATCGACCTGCGCTATGTGGAGCAGCTTGTTGATTCTGAACAGACAGCCGCGCTTGGTTACATTTTGACATATGCTGAAAACAACCTGCTGAATGGCAGAAATGACCTGCGCAGTATTGTAACCACCATACGCCGTCTGGTAGAACGCAAAGGACTCTCCGCTCTTGTATCCGGCAGCTATCTGCCCGTGAATCTGGCTATGCCAAGGGATCAGGAAATCTTCGCCTGTTTCAACCGTTATCGTTCCTTCCATATATTATGAAAAGACGGCGGTGGTTTTTTACAACCATCGCCGTCTCTCTAATTCAAATCTGCCGGAAATGTAATTCCAAGCTGCCTGCGCGCTTCATCGATCATCCACATGGTATGAAGGCTCGCCTCATGGTAATTTTGAATTCCCTTATCTTCTTTATCATTGATAAAGTCCATAAACCGATTTAATTCATACTGCATATCATCCTGCAGGTCTCCTGCAAATAAACACTCTTCTTCCCCGGAATAATAACGGATTTTTACTTCCTCCGGAATATTAATATGGGGGATAATCATGCATCCCTTTTCTCCCTGGATTTCACTCACCTGATAACTGTTGGTGATCTTAGAATATACAAGTTCTGCAATAAAATCCCCGTAATCTGCAAGCACTGTACCTGCCCCGTCAATGCTTCCCTCCAGCTGCACACCGGCTGCTTTGATATCCCTGGGTTTTCCAAATAAATAAGATGCCGCATAAATACAATAGGTCCCGATATCCATAATCGCCCCGTTAGAAAGCTCCGGTCTGAATGCATTTTCTACAATGCCCTCTTTGAATTTGTCGTATCTGGAGGAATACTGGCAATAAGTAAAATGTGCTCTGCGCACAGTGCCAATCTTCTTCAGTCCCTCTTCTACCGCTTTCATTCCAGGTGTAAAGACCGGACGCATGGCTTCCAATAAGACCCTGTTATTTTTTTTAGCTGCTTCCATCATTTCCTTTAATTCCGCCTTGTTAGAAGCGATCGGTTTTTCGCATAATACATGTTTTCCTGCATTTAACATCTGAACAGACTGAGCTGCATGTAAAAAGGTAGGGCTTGCGATATATACCGCATCCACATTTGCATCTGCCGCCAGTTCCTCAAGCGATGTGTAAGTCTTTGGTGCTCCATACCGGGCTGCATATTCTTTTGCTCTGCTGTCTGTTCTGGAATATACCCCATACAGCCGAAAACCTTCGCAATGTTCTGCTGCTTTTAATAGCCGGTCTGTTATAAAATTTGTTCCGATAACTGCAAAATTTATCATTTGCTTTTTCCTCCATATCTCTGACATTTTTATTCCCGCGAGCAACGAGCCAAACGGACACGCTGGCGAGTCCATTTGGCGACTGCCGCGAGGGTTGCTAAACGTCCAGTGGACGTTCGTTTAGCAACGACCGGAGCGGAAGCGGAGAACAAAAACTCCGTTGCTTGCAGCTGGGTTTTTGACTTAATCCTGACACTTCTAATTCTTCATTCTTTATAATCAATAATTTCATCAAATACATTTTTTGCTGCCCTGATATTAGCCTCATTTCCCACTGTTACCACAGCACCTTTTTTCAGCGCATCCCCTATGCATCTCGCTGCCCCATCCCGGTCCTGAAGCGATGCATTTTTAATATCTTCCAGCATATGGTTCACTTCCGCCGTATCCGCTCCGCTTATGGCAAGCCGCATATCCCACATCCTTCTGTCCAGAATACCCAGGGGCTTTGTCAAAAGTCCATACGCATTTAAAATATACCCCCGCAGCTCTTCTTCCGTAATCTCCATCTTTTTTAGAAAATTTTCCGTGCCTGCAAAAATATCCAGGGTAGATTGTACATTGGGATCTCCGTAACTGTAAAGGCAGAATGTTCCGTCAGAGGGGTCCCCGATCGTGACACCAGCACTGTAGGCATCGGACCGGAAGCGGATCTGCGGTATAATATACTTATCTTTAACCGCCATTAAATACGGCAGATATCTGCCTTTAAAATTTTCATCACCTCTGAAATCTCCCACTGCAGCGCTGTATTGGCTGGAGGACTCCACACAGATACCCGTCTTAGGCTTCCCCTTCATCAGACCGCCATAATCCGGCAATCCACTTTTTCGTGACGGCAGCTGACTGAGCTTGTCAACTGCCGTTTTTTCCATAAACGGCAACTCTTTGGAAGCAGCAGCCATTGCTACTATAATGCCCTCTTTATGCATCACTGCCTTCTTTATCTCTTCTAATTTAACAACTGCTGTCTTAAGAAAGTCCTTCTCCTGCTTCAGGTTCTTTTGAAACTTTTTCAGGAAACGGTACAATGCCTGACCGTTTACCGCATTATAAAACCGGGCACTGTTTCTGACAAACCCAAGTGCCAGATCTTCCGCCAGGGACATAGGATCATCCGTTCTGGATAAATCATAATCCGGCAGGGATTTATTTAATATTCGAATCATTTCTTCCCTGTGATAAAACTGTATGTTCCCCATAACTTCCAGCAGAAAATCCAATGCTGTCCCAAAGTCCTGGGCTAACCCATACCAGCTAACCACCAGCATAGGCCTGCTGTTCTCCCCGGCTTCCGCTCCGGGATAAAGCTCATGAATCGTCAAATCATATAAGTACTCTTCCGCAATATTTTTCTGCTGGTCTGCCGTGTACTTTTCGGTATCCATTTCAGTAAGCAGCAGTTCGTAAAGTGCCAGATAGAAGAAATCTTCTTCCGGCAGAGAACTGATGTCAAAATAAATCCGGAAACTGCCCGCTGTCTGGTCATCCGGCGCCCCGCTGGTATAGCTTACCATATCCCCAAACCGTTTCTTCTTATATAACGTCGTCTTTTCTAAATCAGGCAGCTCATCCGGATGAATCATAAAGCCGCTGTTGCACAGCTCCTCTTCATTCCATTTTCGAAAGTTTTGCGTATCTTCTATGAGTTCCAATAACTGCCTTTTTGTCATAGAAGCTTTCATCTGTTTCAGGTAATCGTCCCGTTTCTGCTCAATCTCTTCTGCCAGTCCCGGTCTGGGGACGGTCACCACAAGGGCACTGCGTTTTGGCGTTAAGGCTTCTTTTACCAGTTTTTTTAATATCTGCTGTTTCTGATCCCCGGAAATTCTGCGAAAGCAGGACTGATATCTGCTGTGATAGTCAATTCTTCCCGTCCGGGTCCAATAAGTAGCGATTTCCTCTGAAACGTCAACTGCCACAGCAGTCGCTTCCCGCATCAGTGATTCGGCAAGCTCTCTGCTCTTGATGCAGACCCGGTAAATTTCCGGTCCAATGCCATTTTCAGACATATCTTCCAATGCCCTGAGCACTCCATGGTGAAACGGCTCTTTTTGCTCAGTATCTGCGTCCAGCAGGCGAAATACCAGATAGGGGATTGCGGTATCCACATTAACAAAGGCCGTCATGGCGTTATAAATGCCCGCCTTTTTTGCATAATCGTACCAAACAGAACTTTCATTATTCATCATATCGGTAATGAACCCCCAATAGATCAGATCATCCCAGGAATACCCGGACAAATCCACGGAATAGTCCACAACAGCCGCATGCTCTGTATTATCATCTTCATATGCCGGACTCTCCACGATCTGCTCCACAAATCCTGGATTTACCTGCTCATTGGTATATCTTCTTAAATCTATCTGCTTTTTTTCTGCTTTTGAAAGGTATTCTTTCTCTAAATAGTTCATGACTCTCTCAAAATTCATGTCCCCATAAAGTATGATCAGGCTATTGCCAAAAGAATAAAAACGGTCATAAGTCTCTAATGCATGCTCATAGGTAAGTTCCTTATAATTCAGATGTGCCTTCCCAATACAGTTTGAGGCATACAATCCGGGATACAATGCATGAATCACGTTATCATCTGCATTACTCTCAACATCTGTCAAAAAGCCAAAGTCTTCACTGAGTACCGTTCCCTTCATCAAAAGAGGGCTGTCCATATCCTCCAGTTCGTACCGCAGCGCTTCCCTTTTGAAAAAATTCTTATCCTTGCATATATCCGGACTGACCATACAGCTTAAGTAAACATCCATCATTTTGATCAGCTGATTCTCACTCTTACTGCACAGCGGATAAATGGTGAATGTAGGATACGTAAAGGCATTGAAAAAAGTATTATAGCTCTTATTGCCCATATCAAAAAAGATATCTTTGCTGGGATATTTTTGGGAAGATGCCAGAATTGCATGTTCAAATACATGATTCGTATCCGTTTCATCCACATAAGGAGTCTTATAAATAATATTAAATCCCAGTTCCTTATCATCGTTTTTTATACATGCTATCTGGGCACCACTCTTTTCATGTTCGTATAATATAATCCCGGCTCCTAATTGTTCAATCACGCTATTCTCTATTTCGCGAAATCCGGATACCTGGTCTGTAATTTCTAACGTATTGTTTTTTTTCTTGATCACTATTGTTTTCCTTTATACTATTTTAAATTAACAACTATTAATAATATAGTCGATAAATACAGAATACGCAACCATTAACTACTGTGGAAAAGATAACCCACAGGATTTTGTAAACCCTTCTCCCGGATCCACACCTTTACCTAGAAAACCACGTTTAACAATTATAATTCCTACAGCGCACAATTTCAGGTTACAAATATATTACTAACAATTCAAGACTTTAATAAGCAAGGACAGCGGGTGGCTATGCGGGTATAGAAGATTAAATGGGGTTTCGCTGATAAAGACGCTTTGTAGGCAGAGGTAGTGTACGGAAAGAGAAGGGGGCGGACCAGGACATTGGTTTGGAATGCTTAACGCAGAACTGGCATTTTCTAACCTTCCCGAAGCGCTTTTTGGCGGCACGCGGGCATTCGCTCCGAAATCCTGATGCATTTCGCAGCTCACTGCCCGCTTA
>OASR01000187.1_pt1 | contig 32833 bp, 31 predicted proteins | sample 1475751 | NCBI WGS metagenome assembly OASR01 (sample SAMEA2579907, study PRJEB22360) | human gut metagenome | biome: human gut; feature: human-associated habitat; material: faeces | place: Denmark | collected 2008/2010 | reverse complement strand
TAAGCGGGCAGTGAGCTGCGAAATGCATCAGGATTTCGGAGCGAATGCCCGCGTGCCGCCAAAAAGCGCTTCGGGAAGGTTAGAAAATGCCAGTTCTGCGTTAAGCATTCCAAACCAATGTCCTGGTCCGCCCCTTCTCTTTCCGTGTACTACCTCCATCTACAAAGCGTATTTAATCAGCAAACCCCCAATTTATTGTTTTATAACCTTCGTAGTATATTTGTTCTGAAATTGTACGCTCTAGTGCCACTCAGCGCAAATACACCACTATACAGCACCAGAGAAGGAAATTCTTTATTTACTCTGACGCCTTGAAGTTTAATGCACACTCGGTCTGAAGAACAATATATATCAATTAATAAAATTTAATCGGGGTATTGTTGACAAGAAGCCCAACCATCATGTAAAATAAGCTTTTGAGAGAACATATTTAAAATACGCTATAATAATTTAATTTAAATAAAGGAGAAAATATCATGAGTAAGAAACCAACCGTTTTGATGATACTTGATGGATATGGATTGAATAAGAAGGAGCAGGCAAATGCAGTAGCAGAAGCAAATACTCCGGTTATGGACAAGCTGATGGCTGAGTGCCCGTTTGTAGAAGGTCAGGCAAGCGGCATGGCAGTTGGACTTCCGGAAGGCCAGATGGGGAATTCCGAAGTTGGACATCTAAACATGGGTGCCGGACGTATCGTATATCAGGAACTTACCAGAATCACCAAAGAGATTCAGGACGGTGATTTCTTCAAAAATGAAGCATTATTAGATGCAGTAAGAAATGCAAAAGAAAATAATACAGCACTTCATATGTTCGGATTATTGTCTGACGGCGGCGTACACAGCCACATTACACATGTATACGGACTGTTAGAGCTGGCAAAAAGAGAAGGCCTGGAAAAAGTATACGTACACTGCTTCCTGGACGGACGTGACACACCTCCTTCCTCAGGCAAGGGATATGTAGAACAGCTGGCTGAGAAAATGAAAGAAATCGGCGTTGGGGAAATTGCATCAGTAATGGGACGCTATTATGCAATGGACAGAGATAACAGATGGGACAGAGTAGAACTGGCTTATAATGCTATGGTAAATGGCAAAGGGGAAACAGCAGAGTGTGGACCTTGCGGCGTTCAGAAGTCCTATGATGCGGACAAGACAGATGAATTCGTACTTCCTACCGTAATGGTAAAAGACGGAGCACCGGTTGCAACCATAAAAGACAAAGATTCCGTAATCTTCTTTAACTTCAGACCGGACCGTGCAAGAGAAATCACACGTGCGTTCTGCTGTGATGATTTCGATGGCTTTGCCCGTGAAAAGAGATTAGACCTGACATATGTATGCTTTACCGATTATGATGCAACAATTCCTCATAAAGAAGTAGCCTTCCACAAGGTTGGTATTACCAATACATTTGGTGAATTCCTGGCGGAGAATCATCTGACACAGGCAAGAATCGCTGAAACAGAAAAATATGCACATGTTACTTTCTTCTTTAACGGTGGAAAAGAGGAACCAAATGCAGGAGAAGACAGAATCCTTGTGAAATCTCCAAAGGTTGCTACTTATGATCTGAAACCGGAAATGAGTGCTAATGAAGTTTGTGATAAATTAGTAGAGGCAATTAAATCCGATAAATATGATGTAATCATTATTAACTTTGCAAATCCAGATATGGTAGGTCATACAGGCGTGGAAAATGCGGCAATCAAAGCAATTGAAGCGGTTGATGCATGCGTTGGCAGAACAGTAGCTGCTCTGGAAGAAGTAAACGGCCAGATGTTCATCTGTGCAGATCATGGAAATGCAGAACAGCTGGTGGACTATGAAACAGGAGTTCCGTTTACGGCACATACCACCAATCCGGTTCCGTTCATTCTGGTTAATTATGATAAGGACTATACATTGAAAGAAGGCGGATGTCTGGCTGATATTGCTCCTACATTAATCGAAATGATGGGAATGAAAAAGCCGGCAGAGATGACGGGAGAATCACTGTTGATTAAGAAATAAGGATTCTCTGATTGAAAAATGGGTTTTTATCGCACAACGATAAGAAGCCCATTTTTCTGTTTGGTGCGTGTTTTAAATTGATGGCAGCCGTGCGTTTTTTGTGGGAGATTTGTCCCGGATGAAAGGTGCATAGCAGGCGATGTTACCTGAATTTGGGGCAAATATGACGCTAAGTGGGGCGTGCAGATGGCAGGAATGAATTTATATACACGTACTAAAGCGGAACGAACAAAAGTTTTTGAATATAGGATGGAGGTTTTGGATATGGTTAAAGATATCGTAAAATCAGCGATTATGATTAAGTTAAAATGTAAGTCTGAGAGTCCGTTGATCTCGCCGGCGGAGTTTTGCTGTGCGGCAGGTGTGGCGGTGAAGGTGATTGGCATGGACGATGAGTTTGCCATGCATTTACGGGCAATGGGGACAGTGGATGAAATGAAAAAGGTTTTATTTCCAAAGCTGGAAGCGGTTAAAGGGGAGTATCAGGAGGATGCGGTTAATAAACGGCTTTTGCATTTGCTTCTTTCCTGCAAGGTTGAAGGTGAAGTGACGGATGAGATCCGGGAAATTTTTGATATGGGCATGCACTGATTATTGATTATTTTATGAAAAATATGGGCACACTACTCTCTAAAGGAGGGCAATGATCTATGTTTGAATATATACCAATTGTCGATGTTTACGGAAGAGAGATCCTGGATTCCAGGGGCAATCCTACAGTAGAAGTGGAAGTGCTGGCGGAAGGCGGTGCAATTGGAAGGGCTGCGGTTCCTTCAGGAGCGTCTACCGGGCAGTTTGAAGCCATGGAATTGCGGGATGGGGAAGAACGTTATCTGGGACAGGGTGTTTCCCAGGCAGTACATCATGTGAATACAATCCTGGCTGATGCGGTTATCGGTGAAAACGTGCTGCAGCAGACTACGATTGATAAAATACTTTTAAGAGAAGACGGAACCAGGAATAAATCGAGAATTGGAGCAAATGCCATATTGGGAGTATCCATGGCGGTCGCAAAAGCAGCTGCCCAGTCACTGAAACTGCCATTGTTCCGCTATATGGGCGGAATGCAGGTAGGCGAGCTCCCGGTTCCTATGATGAATGTGTTAAATGGCGGATGCCACGCAGATAACACCGTAGACCTGCAGGAATTTATGATTATGCCCAAAGGAGCGAAAAGCTTTCATGATGGATTACAGATGTGTTCGGAAATTTACCATAACCTTAAGAAGATTCTGAAATCCAAAGGCTTGTCTACAGGAGTAGGAGATGAAGGCGGATTTGCCCCCGACCTGCCCGATGCATCAGCAGTAATTGAACTGCTGATAGAAGCAGTAGAAAAAAGCGGCTACCAGATGAAAAAAGATATTGTCATAGCCATTGATGCTGCGGCTTCTGAATTGTACGATGAAAAGAAAAGAGTTTATTATTTTCCGGGTGAAAGCCAGATGAAAGGGCACCGGGTTGAACGCACGGCGGATGAGATGATCGCTTACTACAAAGAAATGACGGATAAATATCCGGTTGTATCCATTGAAGACGGATTATTCGAGGATGATTGGGAAGGCTGGGTGAAGCTGACGGAGGAATTAGGTGACCGGATTCAGCTGGTTGGGGATGATTTATTTGTAACCAACCCGGAACGTTTAAAAAAAGGAATTGAGATGGGAGCCGCAAATGCTATTTTGGTAAAAGTAAACCAGATCGGTACGCTGACAGAAGCATTTGAAGCGATTCATATGGCGCAGAGGTCAGGTTACCGCACCATTATCTCCCATCGTTCCGGAGAGACAGAAGATACCATCATTGCAGATATAGCAGTTGCTACGGGAGCAGGGCAGATCAAAACAGGAGCACCGTGCAGGAGTGAGCGGGTTGCCAAGTATAATCAGCTCCTCCGTATCGAGGAAAATTTTTAAATTATTGACTTTTTTTCCAGCCTGTGGTAAACTCAATATTGTCGTTTAACATAGGAGGTGCAGAGCGTGGAAGTTTTAAAAATGATCCTTACTATAATTTATATCTTAGTTTGTATTGCGTTAACCGTAATTGTATTAATGCAGGAAGGCAAGTCAGCAGGACTTGGTACAATTAGCGGAATGGCAGATACTTACTGGGGCAAGAACAAAGGACGCTCCGTAGAAGGTGCGCTTGTTAAATCCACAAAGTTCTTAGCTATTGGATTTATCGTGCTGTCAGTAGTATTGAATCTTAAGTTTTAAAGTTAGAAGACACTCTTGTAGATACTGCAAGGGTGTTTTTTTAAACCATGTCGAAATTCATGGAATATAGTCAGTATGCCTGGTGTATTTACACTGAGCGGCACTGGTACTGCATCCAGCCAGCAACATAGTGAAAGCACTGCAGTTGCTGCCATAAAAGAAAGAGGAAGATGAATGAATCAAGAATTATTAGATAAGAGAAAGAAAGTCATATACGATATGATTTGCGATAAACAATACGTTCCGATGAAGATTAAAGAGATCGCAATCCTGCTTCAGGTAACAAAAGAAGACCGTCCGGCTTTGGAACAGGTATTGGAAGAGTTAATCCAGGAAGGAAAAGTAGAAATATCCAAACGCGGAAAATATAAAAAAGCAGAGGATACTTCCCTGGTGGGAACGTTTATCGGACATCCAAAAGGATTTGGATTTGTAGAAATAGAAGGCCGGGAAGAAGATGTTTTTATACCGGAAACAGCTACCGAAGGAGCCATGCATCATGATACAGTACAGGTAGCGCTGGTTCCTGGAAAAACCGGCAAACGCCAGGAGGGTGCCATTGTAAAAATACTGGACCGGGGTTTAAAAGAAGTAGTGGGAACCTATCAGCAGAGTAAAAATTTTGGCTTTGTAGTACCGGATAATTTAAAGCTGACCAAAGATATCTTCATCCCCATTGAACGCTCTAAAGGGGCTGTAAACGGGCATAAAGTTGTCGTGGAGATCACAGAGTATGGTACAAAGACGAAGAATCCCGAAGGAAAAGTAAAAGAGATTATCGGGCATATTAATGATCCGGGCACGGATATCCTTTCCATCGTTTATGCTTATGAGCTGCCGCTTGATTTTCCTGAAAAAGTAATGAATCAGGCACAGCGGGTGCCCGATGAAATCATGGCCGGGGATATGGATGGCAGGAAGGACCTGCGTGATCTGCAGATGGTTACCATCGACGGAGAAGATGCAAAAGATCTGGATGATGCCATTTCCCTGACGAAAGAGGGAAATATTTATCATCTGGGTGTGCATATTGCGGATGTAACCAACTATGTACAGGAAAACAGTGCTCTGGACCGGGAAGCATTAAAAAGAGGTACCAGCGTATATCTGGTTGACCGGGTAATACCCATGCTGCCCCACAAGCTTTCCAACGGAATCTGTTCCCTGAACCAGGGGGTAGACAGACTGGCGCTGAGCTGCATCATGGATGTGGACGAAAAAGGAAATGTAATCAGCCATGAAATTGCGGAAACCGTAATTAATGTAGACCGCAGAATGACCTATACCAGCGTAAAGAAAATCCTGACAGAACAGGATGAAGAAGAGCGCAGGGAATATGAAGAATTGGTTCCGATGTTTGAACGCATGCAGGAACTGGCTGGACTATTACGGGAAAAAAGAAAACAGAGAGGTTCCATTGATTTTGACTTCCCTGAGACTAAGATTCTGCTGGATGAAAAAGGAAAACCTCAGGAAATTAAACCTTATGACCGTAATGTGGCAACTAAGATTATAGAGGATTTCATGTTATTGGCGAATGAAACCGTAGCAGAGGATTATTACTGGCAGGAGCTGCCATTCGTATACCGTACCCATGATACACCGGATCCGGAAAAAATAGAAAAGCTGGCGCTGTTTATCAATAACTTTGGATATGGGATTAAGAACAGTAAAAACGAGATTCATCCAAAAGAACTGCAAAAACTCCTGGCAAGAATTGAAGATTCGCCGGAAGAGGCCATGATCAGCAGATTAACACTGCGCTCCATGAAACAGGCTAAATACACGACGGAATGTACCGGACATTTTGGCCTGGCTGCACAGTATTACTGTCATTTCACATCACCCATCCGCCGCTACCCTGATCTTCAGATCCACCGTATCATCAAAGACAATCTCCGCGCCAGAATGAACAGCGGCAGAATTAAGCATTATGATGGAATTCTGACACAGGTTGCAGATCATTCCAGTAAGATGGAACGCCGTGCGGATGAAGCAGAGCGGGAAACAGATAAGCTGAAGAAAGTAGAATATATGGAAGCCCGCATAGGACAGTGCTTCCAGGGTGTCATCTCCGGCATTACAAGCTGGGGACTGTATGTGGAGCTGCCCAATACCATAGAAGGTATGGTTCATGTTACTCATATGTATGACGACCGTTATTATTATAAAGAAGAAACCTATGAAATGTTTGGTGTAGACACCGGCAAGGTATATAAACTTGGACAGAAATTAACCGTAAAAGTAATCGACTGCGACCGCCAGAGCCGCACCATCGATTTTGAAATAGCAGAAGAAGGGGGAGAAAGTTAAGTGGGAGCACAATCCATAAAACTAATCGCAAATAATAAAAAAGCGTTTCACGATTACTTCATAGAAGATACCTATGAAGCAGGCATTTCCCTGCATGGAACAGAAGTAAAATCTCTCCGCATGGGAAAATGCAGTATCAAAGAATCCTTCGTCCGCGTTGAACGCGGCGAAGTATTCATATACGGAATGCACATCAGCCCTTATGAAAAAGGCAACATTTTTAATAAAGATCCTCTGAGAGTCAAAAAGATGCTGTTACACCGCTATGAAATCAATAAGCTGACTGGGAAAATGAAAGAAAAAGGATTTACACTGGTTCCCCTGAAGGTATACTTTAAAGGGAGCCTGGTAAAAGTAGAAATCGGACTTGCCCGAGGCAAAAAACTCTATGATAAACGTCAGGACATTGCCAAAAAAGATCAGCGAAGAGAAGCAGAGAAAGAATTCAAAATCCGGAATCTGTAGAAGCGGACAATTACACACCTTTCATTAGTTTAGCCCAGGAAAAACCATCAACAAGCTTATACAGGAGGTAATCGGTATGGTACCCACATCAAAAGAAGAGTTAAAAAAACTGGTAACCCAGGCAACCTTAGAAACATATGAAGAGTTATCCCCCCAGCTGATCGTGCTGCTGGATCAGGTAAAACACAACGATCAGTTAACAGAAGCCCAGAAAAACGATGAGATCATGCTAAATATGATGGGATACGTCAAATCCTGCACAAATGAAATTATCATTGAAGTATTGGCGGAAATTCTGGGGTTGGAGAACGCTTGAGAGGTTAGAGAATAAATATTACTTCAGCGGTCGATGTCTGAAAGACAGCAACTTAAAATATACTCTGGAGTAGGAAAAATATTTTTGAAAATTAATTGACAAAATATAGAAATAGTGCTATATTAAAATAGTAATAGTTACTGATATTAAAAATACAAAGGAGGATTTTACCATGGAATTAAAAGGATCAAGAACAGAAGCGAACTTACAGGCAGCATTTGCAGGCGAAAGTCAGGCAAGGAACAAATATACATATTATGCAAGCAAGGCAAAAAAAGAAGGATATGTTCAGATCTCAAATCTCTTCCTGGAGACAGCAGATAACGAAAAAGAACATGCTAAAATGTGGTTTAAATTATTACATGACGGCATGCCGGATACCCTTATAAATTTAAAAGATGCTGCAGAAGGCGAAAACTACGAATGGACCGATATGTATGCAACATTCGCAAAAGAAGCAAAAGAAGAAGGCTTCGATCAAATTGCATACTGGTTTGAAGAAGTAGCTAAAATCGAAAAAGAGCACGAAGAAAGATACCGCAAATTATTAGCAAACATAGAAGAAGGAAAAGTATTTATCAAAGGAGAAGAAGTAGCTTGGCAGTGCTCCAACTGTGGACACATCCACTACGGAACAGATGCTCCGGAAGTATGTCCCGTATGTTCACATCCACAGGCCTATTTCCAGATTCAGGCGAAGAACTTCTAAAATTCTTATCACACAATTTATATGAGGAATTAAACGGGTAAATCTGAGTGCGTATATAATAGGAAGAAACTGATTCAATCGAAAGATAATCTGTTAAATGATAATGCATGCACGCCGGATATGAGTTGAAATATATTTAGATATCATAAAGCTTTAGAGAAGAACTGCGCAGAGCGGAAAAACTGTGCAGTTCTTTAAGTTAGATGATATTATCATGATATGGTTTACATAAAATGTTAATAAAAATGTATGAATAACCTTGACAATCCCTTCGGGATCAACTATAATGGAACAACTAGCATATCATTGTTTAAATAATCAATGGATGTAGCAGAAATACAATATTTAATTTGTATTTCTAAAATGCAAACGTCTGCAGAACCAATTACACCTGATATCAGGGGTTGTACTGGTTTCGACGGGGGTTTTGCAATTGGAGAAGCCATCCGTGGGCCGGGACCACGCAGCAAACCGGACAAAAAATATAAACGCAGACGATAATTATTCGTTAGCAGCAGCCTAATGCTGCTTGTCGGCCTTGGGTCACTCACAGCTTAAGTCACCGGCATCAAATCATGTGAGGCACTTTGTTTCCAAAGCTTTGAGGGAATAAAAGAACTTATGAAGCTACTAAAGTCTACAGCTTGTCATTAAGCGGCAGATAGAGGGAATGTTAAACTAATGACTGTGATGGGAGATGCTTCAATGAATAGGCTTTCGGACAGGGGTTCGATTCCCCTCAGCTCCATTTTTAAAAATGCTATAGGTTCTGATTAATAACAGAGGCTATAGCTTTTTTTGCGTTTAAGCCTACCGTTTTAGTATGAATTATATGATTTCTATATATTTCAGGAGTATTAAAATTGTATAAAAAATTATACATGAAGAAATAAGGGAAATGTAACAAACGACCATGTTTATGACATAAATAGCAATTGGCGGGGATTGACATATTCACCAAAAAGTAGGATAATAACTCTGTAGTTGGAGAACGAGCATCCGACAAAATATGCCAAGGCAAAAAATTATAAGGAGGTAGTGTTATGAAACGAATCACGAAAAGCATTATGGTGATTATGGTTATGTCGTTGTTCTTCGGGTTAACTGCGAATGCTGCTGTTAAGAGCGTAACAATCACAAAACCGACCAGGGAGTCAAGTGCAGTTGTTTGGTTGACAAAGAAAGGTTCTACGATAGTAGATCTGAAAACCAAAGTTTCTGTGACAGATGATAGCAGCAAGGCTGTGACTTATAAGTCCAGTAAAAAGTCTGTAGCTTCTGTTGATGATAAGGGTCGTGTTACCTGTAAAAAACCGGGTGAAGCTATAATTACAGTAACTTCCAATGCTGATAAAACAAAATCAGATACGATTAAACTGAATGTGAGAGAAAAAGTTAAAACAGTGTCTACAAGTAAGAAGAGTTTTAAGTTATATGTTGGAAAAAAAGCATCAATTAATCCTACATTCTCTCCGGATAAAGCAGTTTTTGATCGTTGGGGTTACAAAGGTTACAATAGCAAGATTATAAGCGTTAGCAAAGATGGTGTTATTACAGCTAAGAAAATTGGTAAAACAACTATTACAGTGAAAGCTTATGATGGATTCAAAAATGGTTCAGATGCATGGACGAAAATCTCTGTAGAAGTTAGACCTCGTTATGTATCTTCTATTGTACCAGAAAGTAAAAAGGTTGAAATGGGTGTTGGCGGAAAACTTTTGTTAAGCCCGAAGGTATCTCCTAGCAGTGCTACGAACAAAGATCTTTCTTTTAAGACCAGTAATTCGAAAGTAGCAACAGTAAGCAGTAATGATATTATAACTGCAAAAAGCAGAGGAACTGCTACCATTACAATTACTGCAAAAGACGGAAGCAAGAAGAGTACTACGATCACAGTAGAAGTAAAAGATACTGTTAACGTTAAGAGTGTTGACTTAAAAGCTACAAGAAGCACTTTAACAGTTGGCGGAGCAAGAACAAAACTGATTGCTGCAACTAATCCGTCTAATGCAACTGTTAGAACGACATCTTATTCTACCAGTAATAAAGCAGTTGCAATTGTAGAAAAAACCAGCAAAGGTGTTGCTATGGTAAAACCTGTAGGACCTGGTACAGCTACAATTACTCTTAAGCTTACAGATGGTAAACTGAACAAAGTTTATGGTAAGGTTACTGTTAAGGTTGTTCAGCCTGTAACAGGTGTTACGCTTAATACTTCGAATTTAGTACTTTCTACTGATAGTACTTTTGGAGATACAACAGCTCAGTTAACAGCGAATGTACTTCCACAAAATGCAAGTAACAAGAGCGTTACATTTGTATCCAGCAACCCAAGCGTTGCAACTGTTAATTCTACTACCGGTCTTGTAAGTGCTCAAGCAGCTGGTACTGCAAAAATTACGGTTACAACAGCGGATGGTAAAAAGACAGCATCTGCAGATGTAAAAGTAAATGGTGTTACGGTTAACAAATTGGCAGTTAAGAAAAACGTTAGTACAGGTAATACAATTGAATTGTATGTTAATGGAAAAATGTCCTGGGATGAAAATAAGACTCCAGAAATCAGAGAAACATTGAATCGATTTGTTGGGGACTTAGTTACGGCTGCAAAGAGTAACTTCCCAGAGTTTGCAAAAGCCTTCAATGTTGTAATGAATGGACAGACTTATAATGTTACATTAGGAAAAGATGGATTTACATTTACAAAAGATGGAAAAGATATGTTCCCGATGTTAAACGGCAAGTCATTTGATGTTGTGAAACTCACCTTTGCTCGTGGTGTGAATTCAGATCAAATCCAGAAACTTATTGATGGCATTAGTACAGGATTATTAGCTTTAGGCGACAAAGAATACAAATTTGATGGCGGATTATTAGTTGAAAGAGGTTTTTCAAAATCTAACATAACAAATATCTCCTTAAAAAATAGTCAGGTTGTATTTAATATCAATGGTACTAAAGCTGCAGTTGGCACAAATAATGCTGGCGAATTAGTAATTAAAAATTCACCGGAAGTTGCAAATACAATTTATGAAGTATTCAGAAATTACCTTGTAGTAGTACAATAATAAATATCATCTGATATTTTAAACCAAAGTTAGAAGGCAGAGGTGCCTGAAAATGGTGCCTCTGCTTTTTACCTGAAATAGGATTGGCAGGAAAAGTTATCCAAGACAGACGGAGGAACCTTAAATGAAAAAGTGGAAAACCCCCATTATATTTGCACCTATACTCTTGTCGGCAGCAATGACGATGACAGTTTGCGCTGGTGACATAAATGGACCGGAATCAAGTATTATTGGTGCTGCAAGCGGGACGTTTACCTATAATGGAAGAACATACGTAGCCGGAAGCGAATATCTGGATATGCTAAAGGCTAAATTGGGAGAAGATGGGGTTGATCTGACACAAGCACAAGCAGACGAATTGATCGGACAGATGAATGCATCTGTAGGCAGCGGCGTGAATCAGGGATATCTGGTTCCGACGGATGGAGGAGATTCGGGAACAGGACAGCCATCAACAGAACCTGATACATCGGGAAGCGATAACGGCAATGGAAACAGTTCTGGAACAGGCGATAAGAAAAAACCAAATAATAAGAATGATAAAGATAAAACAGATACAGATAAACCAGATACAAACAAACCGGGAAGTGATACAAATAGCAATGGATCCAATGTATCGGGTGATGGAAAAGATAATACAGATATTTCAGATAAAAATGCATCTTCATCTTCGATTGATAGTAATGGAAATAAAGAAAGTAAAGGTTCCAAAGATGCATCAAATAAAAGTCAAAAAGAAATAGATATCGCAGAGAAAAAGAAAGAACCTGAACTTACGGATGATAGTGTATACACAGATACATCCAAAGAAGAGCAGGATTACATAGATTCATTAATTAAGAGTGCGGAGGGTAAAAAAGGTCTTACAGATAAAGGCGATCCATCTGCAATTAACCAGGAAAATAAAGGAAACAGCTTAACTAGCATCCTTGCAAATAAAGGTCCGGCAGCAGCGATTGGTGCACTGATTATCTTAGGTATTATAGTCGCAATCATGGCAATACGTAAGATTCGCAGAAGTGTTATAGGATCTAAAATAGACGTAACAAATTACATAGATATACACAGCCACATATTACCAGGTGTAGATGATGGCTCGAAAGATATGGAAACTACAATGAGAATGGTAGACATTGCATACCAGCAGGGTACACGTAAAATGATCGCAACCCCTCACTACCATATCGGTCATCATAAAAAGAGTAAAGAAGAGTTAGAAGAGATTCTGAAGAATACACAAGAAATGATACATAAAAAATATACAGATTTTGATCTCTACTTAGGAAATGAATTATTCTGTTCAGACGGAATTATCAGAAGAGTAGAAGAAGGAAAGGCATTAACCCTGGCAGGCAGCCGCTATGTACTGGTAGAATTCAGGACAGATGAGTCTTATCGTAAGATTTACGAAGCAGTAGCAGGCTTCTTACGTGCCAGATATATACCAATCATAGCCCACGTAGAGCGCTATAAAAATGTAATGGATAATCCCCAGAACCTAAAAGAACTGAAAAATGCAGGGGCATTACTTCAAATGAATCATGCAAGTGTGAAAAGACATTTGAAATTGATAAAAAATGGCGATATAGATTTCCTGGCAACAGACTGTCATGATGCGGGACACCGCAATCCGGAAATCAAAGAGTCATTGCAGCATCTGGGAACCATCTGCGATTCTGCGCAGATCAAAAAATTATTAGTAGACAATCCCGAATGCATTTTACAAAATAAATACATTTAGAGAAAGGTAATTTACGAATGGAAACCAATCAATTACAAAACGACGAAGTGGAAATTGACTTAAAAGAGATATTCTTTGTCCTCTTGCACAAATTGTGGATCATAGTGCTGGCAATGATAGTTTGTGCCGGAGTTGCTGGAGTTTTTACAAAGACGATGATAACACCTCAATTTAAATCTTCATCAATGTTGTATATTTTATCAAAGTCAACAAGTATAACATCCCTGGCGGATATTCAGATGGGTTCACAGCTTACAAAAGATTATTCTATATTAGTGCAGAGCCGCCCGGTTTTAGAAGAAGTAATTAAAAATCTGGAACTTGATATGAAGTATGAACAGATGGTAAAGAAAATCGAGATTGCAAATCCGGCTGATACACGTATTATTACGATTACGGTTACGGATCCGGATCCGAAAATGGCAAAGACAATAACAGATGAGATAGCTGAAGTTGCTTCAGATCGGATTGCCGATATTATGAAGCAGGAAGATAAGCCAAGTATTGTAGAAAAAGGACATATTGCTGAGACAAAGAGCAGCCCAAGTACTGTGAAAAATTGTGCTATAGCAGGTCTCTTAGGAGCAGTTGTTGCTGCATTTATTATAATATTGATCTTTATGATGGATGATACCATTAAAACAGCAGATGACATTGAGAAGTATCTTGGAATTACAACATTAGGAACAATACCAACTGGTGATAAAAATAAGAAACAATCCAGACAGAGAAGATTACCATTCAGGCGGTAAGGAGAAGAATATGAAAAAAGTTATATTTGAAAAAATTGATGCGTTAAATTTCCAGACAAGTGAAGCATATAAAACTTTTCGTACCAATATACAATTTTGTGGAGAAAAGATTAAGGTTATAACCTTTACCAGTTGTCTTCCAAATGAAGGAAAGTCAACTTTGGTTTTCCGTCTTGCAAGTTCTATGGCGGAAGCAGGGAAAAAAGTACTAATGATCGATGCCGATATTCGTAAATCAGTAACAGTTGCCAGATATCAGGCGGATAAAAAAGTACAGGGATTGTCAGAGTATTTGACTGGTCAATGTACGCTGGATGATTGCCTGTGCGGTACCAATATTGAAAATATGGATTTTATCTTTACGGGTCCAGTTGCACCGAACCCATCAGAGTTATTGGGAAGTGATAAATTTGAAGAATTAATCGCACGGTTACGTTCGGAGTATGAATACATATTTATTGATTGTCCTCCTCTGGGAAGTATCATTGATGCGGCTATTGTTTCTACGGTAAGTGACGGTGCTGTATTTGTAATTGAAGCAGATATTATTAGTTATAAATTTGCTCAAAAGGTAAAACAACAGTTGGAGAAGAGTGGATGTAAGATCCTTGGAGCAGTACTGAATAAAGTTGATATGGATGGCAAAGGTTACTATGGTCGCTATTATGGAAAGTATTATGGTAAAAAATATGGCGGGTACTATGGCTATGGTTACGGGGAAAAAGATGTTCAGAACGCAGCAAAAGAGGCAGTAGCGGGAAATTAGTTTATATTAATAGGAAACGGGAGAGTTATGAATGAACCCACGCGCAAATAAATTATATAGAACTTACATAGCATTAATTGAATTTGCAATACTGACAGCAGTTTATTTCTTGTGCATATACTTAAGAACAGGAAATATAGAATTATTTCAGAGTAGCGTATTTTTGCTGGGGTACTTTTTGCTTGTGGTATTGCGGGTTTTATTGATTAAGATTTTAGAACCATATCAGGATATGTCTCATAGAGGTCATTATAGGGAATTTCGGAATGTTTTAAAAATTAATACTTTTGAAGTGGCACTATTGATTGTGACTTTGTATATGCTTGGTAAAGGAAGAGAGTTTTCGCGGACAGTATTTATCGTGTTTTATGTGCTGGAAGTAGTTTTTGACTGGATTGTCCGTTATTGGTATAAAGAGTATTTTAATACGAAGCATAAAGGAAATGGGACAAGCCAGAAACTATTGGTGATCACTACTTCTGATAAGATTGATGGTATTCTGAAGAGCATGAATGAGAATGATGATTGGTTTTATGATGTTTTTGGTTGTGCGATTTTAGACAAGGAGATGACGGGGCAAACAATTGCGGAGGTTCCTGTGGTTGCAGGACATAGTACTGTACGTCAGTATGTCATACAAAATGTGGTAGATGCCGTCTTTTTAGATGGTAATATGAAGAATGATGATTTTCAGAAATTAATTAATCTAGTTAGTGATATTGGGAGTATGCTATATATTAATTTAGCTAACTTTGGGATGGAATTGGCGAATGAGAGAATTATCAGAATTGGTGGATTTACTACTTTGGCTTCCAGTAGAAGAGAGATTTCGCCTATTCAGAATATTACTAAGAGGGCTATGGATATTGTAGGTGGGTTGGTTGGAAGCATTTTTACAGTGTTACTGACTATAATACTTGGGCTGATTATAAAGATAGATTCTCCGGGACCAATTTTCTTTAGGCAGGAAAGGGTTGGGAGGAACGGACGACGTTTTAAGATGTTTAAATTTCGTTCCATGTATATTGATGCGGAAGAGCGGAAAGCTGAACTAATGAAGCAGAATAAGATGAGTGGGTTTATGTTTAAGATGGATAATGATCCTCGCATCACCAAGGTTGGTAAATTTATTCGGAAGACTAGTTTGGATGAATTTCCTCAGTTTTTTAATGTGTTGATGGGGGATATGAGTTTGGTTGGGACAAGACCGCCTACGGTGGGTGAGTTTCAACAGTATGAATCTCATCATAAGAAGAGGCTTAGTATGAAACCGGGGCTGACTGGGCTTTGGCAGGTTAGCGGGCGGAGTGATATTACGGATTTTGAAGAGGTTGTGGAGTTGGATTCTAAGTATATTGATAGTTGGGATATTGGGATGGATATTAAAATTTTGATTAAGACGGTGGGGGTTTTGTTTGGGGATAGGCATGCGAGTTAAGAGAATGGATAATAGGCAGTTATTAATATATATTTATAGAATTAAATTTGAGTTAATCAAAAATTTTTATAGGCTATTATTGTAGTAAGAAGATGGAATACGATTTTTCTTATTATGTCCTTGGTTTATGGATAAGGCATAATATGAATAGGGCATAATAAGCATGTGTGATAATATGAACGTGTAAATATAGGAATAAACTTTCTATTCTATAGAAAGTTACAAATGAGAATTGATATTAAACAAGGTGTGGTTTCTACCGTAGGACTAGTTAACAAAACATAATGGAAGAAATGACACTACCTGTCAACAGTGGCATGTACACCTGAGGCAGGTAATGTTATGTACAAATATAATATAAAGAAAGCTGAAAGAGGAAATCATAATGAGAGATATGAAAATTGCTGTTGCAGGCACTGGATATGTAGGTATTAGTATTAGTGTTTTACTTAGTCAGCATAATCAGGTAGTTGCAGTGGATATTATTGAAGAAAAAGTCAATCTAATAAATAATAGAAAGTCACCAATTCAAGATGAATACATTGAGAAATATTTATCAGAAAATGAATTGAATTTAAAAGCAACATTAGATGCAAAAGAAGCATATACAGATGCAGATTATGTTGTAATTGCAGCTCCTACTAATTATGATTCTCAAAAAAACTTCTTTGATACTTCTGCAGTAGAAGCGGTTATTAAACTTGTTATGGAATATAACCCAAATGCAATTATGGTTATAAAATCAACAATTCCAGTTGGTTATACGGAATTCATTAGAAAAAAAATGGGAAGTGATAATATTCTTTTCAGTCCCGAGTTTCTAAGAGAATCGAAGGCGTTGTATGATAACTTATATCCTTCAAGAATTATTGTAGGAACAGATATACAAAACCAACGATTGAAACAAGCAGCAGAGATGTTTGCAGAATTGTTACAAGAGGGGGCAATCAAGGAAGATATTGATACGTTATTTATGGGATATACAGAGGCAGAAGCTGTTAAATTATTTGCAAATACATACTTAGCTTTGAGAGTTTCCTATTTCAATGAACTTGATACCTATGCCGAGATTAAAGGATTAGATACAAAGCAGATTATTAATGGCGTTTGCTTTGATCCTCGTATTGGAATACATTATAATAATCCATCATTTGGATATGGTGGATATTGTTTACCAAAAGATACAAAACAGTTGCTGGCAAATTATGAAGATGTTCCGCAAAATATGATGTCCGCAATAGTTGAAAGCAATAGAACCAGAAAAGATTTTATTGCAGATAGAGTACTAAAACATGCGGGTTATTATGGTTATGAAGAAGACAATGAATATAGTAAGATCAAGGAAAAACTTACGATAATTGGGGTATATCGACTCACTATGAAGAGCAACAGCGATAACTTTAGACAGAGTAGTATTCAGGGAGTAATGAAGAGAGTCAAGGCTAAAGGTGCTATGGTAATCATTTATGAGCCTACATTGGAAGATGGTAGTACATTCTTTGGAAGTAAAGTGGTCAATAATTTGGAAGAATTTAAAAAAGTATGTGATGGAATAATTGCAAATCGATTTGATCTATCTTTGGAAGATATTAAATATAAAGTATATACTAGAGATATATTCTTGAGGGACTAGGTGGAAAAATGAAAAAGATATGTTTTGCTGCATCTTCGGGTGGTCATTATGAACAACTATTAATGCTTAGACCATTGATGGAAGTATACGACAGTTTTATTATAACGGAGAAAACTAATTATCAAACTAATCAAGGTAGTGGAAAAATTTATTATTTGCCTCAAATTAACAGAAGAGAAATTTTAGCATTTTTTAAGATTATTATAATTATTTTAAAATCACTTGCAATATATTTGCGTGAGAAACCAGATATTATTATTTGCACAGGCGTTTTAGCAATGGTTCCAATGTGTCTGCTTGGAAAAATATTTGGTAAAAAAGTTATATATATTGAGTCTTTTGCAAAAGTTACTTCAGCTACATTAACTGGAAAGTTTGTTTATAAATTTGCAGATCAGTTTTATGTTCAATGGGAAAGTATGAAAAAAGTATATCCAAATGCTATTTATCTGGGTGGAATATATTAGGAGATTAAAATGATTTTTCTAACATTAGGTTCTCAAATGTTTCAATTTAATAGAGTATTAAAAGAAATAGATGATTTAATTGAAAAAAAAATCATTGATGAAGAAGTGGTTGCACAAATTGGATATAGTGATTATGAACCACGTAATTATCAGTACAAAAAGTTTTTTGATAGGGAAGAATTTTCTGTAATAATGGATCAATGTACAATAGTAATTACTCATGGAGGAACAGGTGCAATAATTAGTGCTGTTAAGAAAAATAAGAAGGTAATTGCGGTTCCACGGTTAAAAAAATATGGAGAACATGTGGATGATCATCAGTTGCAATTATTACATCAATTTAGTGAAATGAATCTAATTCATCCATGCTACGATTTAGAAAAAATAGGAGAAGCATATCTTAATATTGAAAGTGAAGAATTTATGTCGTATATATCCAATACTAAGAACGTTATAATGAATATACAAAAATATATTGAGGGGATAGAATAAAATGGATAAAAAAAAAATAATGATAGATTTGAAATATGCGATGCGTTTTTTACCGGATGAGTTTTATGTTAAATTGTATTATAGATTAAGGGTAAAAAGAAAATTAAACTTGAAAAATCCAGAAACTTACAACGAAAAATTACAATGGCTTAAGTTTAATGATAGAGATCCTTTTTATTCAATTATAGTTGACAAATATGAAGTTCGAAAGGTTATTGCGAGAGAGATTGGTGAAAAATATCTTATACCATTAGTAGGTGTATGGGATAGTTTTGAGCAAATCGATTTTTCAAAATTACCTCATAAATTTGTATTAAAATGTAATCATGATTCTGGTGGTTTTGTTATTTGCGTAGATAAAGAAAAATTTAATATTGAAAATGCAAAAAAAATAATTGAATCTAGTATGAAAAGAAATTTTTATTATGTGGGGCGTGAATGGCAGTACAAAAATATAGAGCCTAAAATTATATGTGAAGAATTTATTGGGGAAAATGATATTCCTCCTACAGATTATAAAATTTCTTGTTTCAATGGAATAGTTGACAATGTTATGATTTGCTATGGAAGAGAAACGGGTACAACGAAATATTACTTTTTTGATAAGAATTGGAAATTATTAAGGTATAATTATTGGGGAAAAAATGCAGCAACAAATTTTACAACTCCTAAACCAGAAAATATGGATGAAATGTTTGAATTGGCTGAGAAGCTTTCAAAAGAATATTATTTTGCGAGAATTGATTTATACAATGTAAATGGAAAAGTATATTTTGGAGAAATTACATTGTGCCCAAATTCTGGTTTCGATGGGAATATTTTATCAGAAACAGATAGTTTACTAGGAAAAAAACTAAGATTACCAATGATAGATTACAAATAAAGGAGAAAAACATGAAGACAATAGGCTTTCCAATAAGTCATAAAGAAAATGAATATAGAAGAGCAATTGTACCAGAAGATATAAAAAAATTGAAGCATCCACAGAATCTCTATTTTGAATACGGATATGGTAAGTGCATGGGAATTGAAGATTCAGAATTTAGCGAGTTAGGGTGTAACTTGGCTGAACGAGAAAACGTATTAAGTCAAGATATTATTTGTGATCCCAAAATTGGAGATGCTGAATATTTGGAAAAGCTATCTAAGGGTCAAACTATTTTTGGGTGGATACATGCAACGCAGAATAAAGACATTACAGATAAAATAATGTCTGCGGGATTGTCAGCCTATGCATGGGAAAAAATGTATAATATGGGAAGGCACATTTTTTGGAGAAATAATGAATTAGCAGGCGAGGCTGCAGTCATGCATGCTTTTCAATGCTATGGAAGAATGCCTTATGAGACTAAGGTTGCAGTTATTGGTGGAGGAAATACAGCTAGAGGTGCAGTAAAGGTATTAAATATGCTAGGAGCGAGAGTAACTAGTTATTCTAGACATACGGAAAAATTGTTAAAAAGAGAATTAACATGTTATGATGTAATTGTAAATTGTGTTTTATGGGACGTCACACGTAGAGATCATATTATCTGTAAAAATGATTTACATAAAATGAAAAGAAATTCAATGATAATCGATGTCAGTTGTGATAAAAATGGAGCAATAGAAACAAGCATTCCTACAACTATTGATAACCCGATTTACCAAATAGAAGGTATAATTCACTATGTAGTAGATCATACACCGTCTCTCTTTTACAAAACATTTACATATGAAAATTCGTCAATAGTTTATCCTTTTATTGAAGAATTAATGATGGATGATCCGGGAAATGTTCTTAAAAAATCCTGTATTTTTGAAAAAGGCAGTATTGTAGATAAAGAAATTATTGAATATCAGGCAAGATAGGTGGAATATACATGAGAGTAATGGTGATTGGACCGAGCTGTAAAAAGTGTAAGGGAGGAATGGCTACTGTCATCCAGGAAATGGAAAATGATAAAGGATTAAAAGATGATTATGAAATGCGCTTTTTTTCTTCTTACATTGATGGAAATAAAATTATAAGAGCTTTGTATACGGTATTTTCTTTAATTTATTTTCTGTCTGTTTATAATAAATATGACTTGTTTCACATACATATGGCTTCATATGGAAGTACTTATAGAAAGGGGTTATATGCTTACTTTATAAAGAAAAAGAATAAAAAAGTTATTATTCATATTCATGGTGGGGAATTTATGGTGTTTTATGAAAAATTGAATAGTAAAAGAAAACAACAAGTAGTCGAACTATTGAAAAATGCTGACTTAGTTATAGCTCTATCAAAGGAATGGAGAAATAGATTTGAGAAAATATTTGCCTTAACAAATTGTGTTGCTATAAATAATGGGGTAGATGTGAGCTTATTTAATGAGGCGATTGAAAGCGTAGAAAAGACAGAAAGAAAATTTCTTGTTCTTGGTAGATTAGGAAAATTAAAGGGAACATATGACCTAATTGACTCAGCAGAAATTGCAAAAACGGAATTCCCAGATTTAAAAATATATTTAGCAGGAGATGGAGAAATAGAAAAAGTTAAAAGACTTGTTAGTGAAAAAAAACTTGATAATACTATTAAAGTATTAGGTTGGGTAGATAAAAAAACCAAGATTAAATTATTAAAAAAAACTAGTGTTCTTATACTTCCTTCATATAATGAAGGTCTACCTATGGCGATTTTGGAAGGGATGGCAAGTGAAAAAGCAATTATAAGTACACCTGTAGGTGCAATCGGTGAAATAATAAAAGATGAAAATGGCATACTTGTAACACCAGGTAATTGTATTGAGTTAGGAAATGCAATAAAAAAATGTTGTGAAGATAAAAATATGGTGGAAAATATGGGCAAATGTAATCGAAATAAAATAATTCAAGAGTATTCGCTCGAGATAATGCACCAAAAAATTAGGTATTGTTACGATAATGTGAGTAGTTAAATAATTATGACATGAACACAAACAGTAAGGAAAAATAATGAGAATAAAGATTAAAATAAAAGATTTAATTTATCTTCAAATAGTATTCAATTGTTTTGCAAAATTTTTAATTACGGATTTGGGATTTCCAAATTTTATTAATTATTTTTCAGATGTTATTACTATTGCGTTAGTAATATGTACAATTAAAAATAAGCGTGAACACAAAAAATCACTAGGAAAAAATATTCCTATTATAATTGCCGGACTAATTTTTTTAGTTGGAACGATATCATATTTAATTAATTTTTCTTCTCCATTATTATATTTATGGGGTTTAAGGAATATGTTTCGTTTTTTTGTATTTTTTTATTGCTGTGTTTTATATCTCAAAAAGGTAGATGGCTATAGGATTTTTTCATTGTTAGAGAAAATATTTATAATTAATTTTTTTGTTTGTTTATACGAATATTTTGTTAGAAATATGACTTATGACTATCTGGGGGGGATATTTGGAAATGGCATTGAGGGTGGAAATGGACCACTTGATGCGTTGTTGATTATCGTGTGTATTTATGTAATTCTTGAATTTACAAATAAGAGAAAAAAGCTACCTGAAGTAATGAGTATAATAACGATGGCTTTGTTGATAGCAGCAATAGCAGAAATGAAATTTTTCTTTTTCCAGTTAATTATTGCTATAGTTGTAATTATTGTTCTTTTAAAACACAATGTGAAAATGTTTGTAGTATGTGTCGGAGCAATTCTAATAGGAACCATTGCACTTAATGTATATTCTGTGTTGTATCCTTCCCAAAGCGAATTTTTGAATTTGGATTTTATTATAGATTATTCTGCTGAAAGAACCTATGGTGGTTCGACAGATATAAATAGATTAACAGCATTACCTATAATTCAGGAACAAATTTTCAAAAATGAATTAGAAAAAGGATTAGTTGGTCTGGGAATAGGAAATGGGGAGACCTCCGCTTATAGCTTTTTAAATAGTACTACATATAAGATGTATGGTAATTATATAAAATACACTTGGTTTTCACATTCATTTACATTTGTAGAATATGGATATATAGGACTGATTTTATATTTTTTGTTTTTTTTGATAATTGCAATAGATTCATATCGGTTTCAAACTAACGATATGATGGGACAAGCATGTTTAATATGTACATTACTTTTTGTACTATTTATTGTATATAATCAAATTTTACGAACTGAAAGTATGGGATATACGATGTTTGCTATAATGTCAATACCATATATTAAAGAAGAAAGGGGATTACATGAATAGAGAAAATATAGGAATTATTACTATGAGTTATGGAACTAATTATGGTAATAAATTACAAAATTATGCGATGCAAAAAATATATCAGTCATTAGGGTTCAATGTAGAAACAATAAAATTAAAACCTAAAAACATTAAATATGCGAGAAAGAAAAATAGTATTCATTACTATTGTATGCGTTTACTCTATAAATTTAAGTGCAAATTGTATAAAAAAAATATTATCGAACGAATAAAAAAATTTGACGATTTTAATAAAAATATGTTAAATTGGTCTGAGGAAATATATACAGAATATACATATAAGACAATAGATAGTAACAAGTATTCTTTTATTTCTGCTGGAAGCGACCAAATATGGAACACATATTTTGATGATTTCTACGAAGTTTTTTTGCTTGATTTTGCAAAGCAAGATGAGAAAAAAATTGCTTATGCTCCGAGTTTTGGAGTTGATACTATTTCTAAAAAATATTTTGAAATATTTAAAGAAAATTTGAACCACTTTAAAGCAATTTCAATAAGAGAGGAAAGTGGAAAAAAACTTTTAAAGGAAAAATTTAATATTGATGCGCCTGTTGTGCTTGATCCAACATTATTGTTAGAAGAAAAAGAATGGGAAAAATTAATTGAAAAGATAGATAAAAGAAAACATAAATCATATGTATTAACATACTATTTAGGAAATGTTTCAACCTTGCAAAAAAAGGCAATTCGAAAATTTGCAATAAAAAGCAAATATGAAATAATAAAATTGAATGACATTTGTAATAATTATTATTCAATTGATCCAATACAATTTGTATATTATATAAAAAATGCAAAAATGGTTTTTACTGATTCTTTTCATGCGTGTTGTTTTTCCGGAATATTTGAAATTCCATTTTGGGTTGTTAACAGGAATTCTGTAAAAAAAGATATGAACGCTAGAATTGATACGTTTCTTGAATTAGGAGGTTTAGAAAATCGTAAGTGGAATAAGGATAGTAAATTGGCGGAAGAAATTAATTTTTCGACTCTAAAGTATAATGTTAGAAAACAAAGAATGTCTAGCTTAGGATATTTAAAAAGTGCATTAGATATTGAGGAGTAAGTATGAAAAAGCAATTAAGTATTGTTGTGCCAGTTTATAATTGTGCCAAGTATCTTCCTGACTGTATTGATTCATTGTTATGTCAGAAGCTAGATAATTATGAAATTATACTAATTGACGATGGTTCTTTAGATAATTCAGGTGCCATATGTGATGAATATGGTAATAAATATGAATGCGTGAAGGTAATACATAAAAATAATGAAGGACAAGGAATTGCTAGAAATTTAGGTATCAGTGTATCAGAAGGAACGTATATTGCTTTTGTAGATAGTGATGACTATGTTAACAGAAATGCATATAATCAGCTTATTCAACTTATGGATGAATTTAAATTAGATATGTGTATTGGTAAGATAAAAATTTGTAAAAATTTTGAGAAGGATAAAAATAAGTCTATCCAAAATTATTGTAATAAGAAGATATATAGAAAAAAAGCCATTAACAACTTGATAACATATATGTTTGCTGATTATGATGGAAAAAATCAGATTTCAAGTTCATCATGTGATAAAATATATAAAAAAAAATTATTAAATGACGGAGTTAACTTTAAATCAGAGAGATTATATATTTCGGAAGATATAATCTTTAATTTTGAATATATGCAAAAATGCAATAGAATAATGGTTACGGACATTGAATTTTACAATTATATTCAACATGATGATTCTTTTTGTCATAAGTATCAACCGGAATATTTAGAAAGACTGTTGAAATCTAGTAATTACTTTATGAGTAGTCAATTTATTAATAAAGAGATTTCAAGAAAATTGTTTTCATATTTAAAATCTTGTATTATTCAAGAAATAGAATTTAATTCAGTTATGGTCGCTAGCAAGAAAGTGAAATACTTCATTAATAGAGATGATGTAAGAAATATTTTAATAAAAGTAAATACAGAAGGCTTAGGAAAAAATAATACACTGCTTCTTTTTTTACTGAAGGTAAAATGTGTATTAGTAACTACTATTCTTTACAAAATCAAATTGAAAAAGGATGACAAAGTATAATGAGGTTAGAATATCTAATTAAATGTAGAAGTGTGTGGGTTAAAATCCCAATAATTAATAAAATTATACGCACAATGATTTTGAAAAATGGATTAGATTTACCGAATTCAGTTATATTGAACACAGGAGTAATGTTTCTACATAATTCTCTTGGCACAGTGATTCACCCCAATACAATAATTGGACGAAACGTAAAAATCTATCAAAATGTGACTATTGGTAGGGCGGATGTATATTGTCAATATGATAATTCTTTAATGAAAAAAATTGTAATCAAAGATGGGGCTATTTTATGTGCTGGAGCAAAAATACTTTGTAAATCAGAAACTTTAGTTATTGGTGAGAATAGCATTATTGCAGCGAATGCAGTATTATTGAATTCAGTCGGTTCAAATGAAATATGGGGCGGAATTCCTGCAAAATTTTTAAAAAATATATAATGAAATTTCTCATATATAAAAAATCAGAGTATCTAATTATTAAGCAAAATGAATAATATTCTGAATTGCTAATGTTAATTGTACAAATGTAGTGCAGATGTATTATGATATCCTATTATTTCCAAAGAAATATGTACAAATAAATTTAAAGTTAGTTAATAATAAAGGGTAGTGTCAAATAGTTTATGAAAAACCTGAGCCTAAAAACTCTAACGAACCATGAAAACTGCAGATATTCGAGGCGATTAGTCCTCCGGAGGTTCAGGGCGCTATCCTGAAAACCCGCAAGGGACTTGTCCCTTGACACATTTCGGGCATTGCCCGAACCCATCCTCACCGGAAGGCAGGAAAAGGGCGCAGATGCCCCTTTTCTGCATGACAGGATGATCCGTGATTTATGTCAAGTGACTTTCGCGGCATAACGGGGCTGTGCCCCATTATTCCACGGTTCACTGAACAACGGCTCCGCTCCGGCTACTCTGATGCCTGCATTTGTTTATTCAGGATCGTTTGCTGTCCGAGAAAGATCAGAAGCTGCCATTTACAGGGCATGTTCTCAGCGTCTCTAAGCATTTCTACATCGTTAAGGACTTTAAAATGATTGTGTTTAGGCGGACGAAGGAAGTTGTAGTAAGCAACCCATAATGCCAGGTCATAGTTAGCTCCGTCGATGTTGCGAACCCGTTTGTGGTACGGTAAGAAGCCTTATAAGTACGATTCAGGCGTTCGATCATCTGTTTGAACGGGCGGAACTCTTTTGAAACAGCATCCTCATTGGTAAGTCCAATGACCTGAGTGATATCAAACTTGAAGTGATCACCAAACTCACGGTAAAACTGCAGAGTGCAAGCGGATAGGCACTGTATTCATCCGCGATAAAGTGGAAGTTTTTTGGAAGTTATTTAAAAAAGCGAAAAGCCATTCTCATGGCAAGAATACAGGGACCAACGCCACGGTTATCCGATACCAGGTAGCCCAGTATAGAACGGCTAGCAGCATCCATGATGAACCAGATATAGGTTTTGAGTCCACGGATCTTGATGTAGGTCTCGTCGGCGTGAGGGTGCAGCCCGGCTGATAGTCAAAGTGATCAACAAAAGGCTTTACGCAGATGGCGGCGGACTTGCAGTAGTTGGCTATTTGCTGATGAGAGATTGAAATGTTATAAAGATTTTTCAGTGCAAGTGAGGTCTTGCGCAGAGAAAGGTCGAGATTGACGTGGATCGTCAGGCAAAGAGATATGACATGGGAATCGAATCTACTAAATTTTAGGGAAGATGCGTGCTTAGGCAGGGAGTTTAGATCTATGCGAAAGAAATCTATCGTAAACTCACGGTAGAGGTATTGGGGCTTATATTTGTTTTTAACGTAGTCCTCGCCCAGATCTTTCAGATCCACCTTTTTGAGATTATGGAGGTAGTAAGGGCGTTTGGCATTGACACATTTATGAAGGATAAAGTGCTTGCGGTCTTTCTTGGCAACAAGGGAATGGGCACAGTGTGGACAGCGCAGAGAGTGCTTTTTGGAGAAGCGGTTATCCTCAGGGAAAAACTTCGCTTCACAGACCTTGCATAAAAGCTGTTTTTTCGAATCATTGTTTTTATAGAGGTAGCGCACAGGAGCACCGCAGCGTGGACGGCAGCAGTGTGCAGGAATATTGCATTCAGAGCGACGCCTGACCGGCATGGTCTTTTTGCCGTAGCGTTTTTCGAAGTAGGGGATGAGCTCCTTTTAAGTCCCGTCATGCCGGAAAGAGACGATGCGCGGAAGTTCAGCAATCTTGAACTTCTGGTATTTGGGGGAATGGGAATCATCAAAAGCCCACTGTTTAAGTGGGACGTATCTGCAGCTAAAGTTTAATAACCAGCAAATTTGTTGGTGTTGAAACTGATGATGTGAAGTAAGTTGGAAATAATATCCATAAGCAATGAGATCCTTTCGTGTCTTGTGGTTATTGTGGTTTCGCATCTACAGTATTCACAGAAAAAAGGAGGTCATTGCTTTTTTTATTAAAAAATGGTGAAAACCTTTAAAATATAAGGTTTTAAATAAAAATGGTAGTGTCAGACTTGACACTACCTAATAAAGAAATGAGGTTATAATATGTCTTCTGAGGCAGAAAAAAGCAGAAGTTTATTGGTTGGGACGATAATATATGCAATTGGAAATTTTGGAACAAAAATATTAAGTTTCTTAATTGTACCACTCTATACATATTACATAGAACCAAGTGATATGGGAAATTTGGATTTAATTAACACAACAGTTAGTTTATTATCCCCATTAATTACAATGAAAATATCTGATGCTGCATATAAATGGATGATTCAGGACGAGAGTAATAATCAAGACTATATATCGGCAGCAATAAAATTATTGTTTAGAAACTGTTTATTTTGTATTATATTTTTGTGTATATTGAAATTTTTTGTTCCTATTTGGAAGTTTTACTATTTTTTGCCAATGCTTATTATGGACAGAATTCTGGAATGTTTTCAAAAGTTATTGAGAGGGTTAAAAAAACAGAAGTTATATGCAGTTACTGGTATATTATACACAGCTATTTATTTGCTGTTAAATGTTATTAGAGTAGTATATTTTAATCAAGGAGTAACTGCACTATTACAAAATTCAATTATTAGTCAAGTTATTGTGATTATTGTTATTCTTTTATTCGAAAAAAGAATAAGAAATATAAAAATACTTAATAATTATAAAAAATTACAACATGAGATGCTATCGTATTCAATACCATTAGTTCCATCTGCACTGAACTGGTGGGTTATGAGTGCGTCAGATAGATATATAATAAAGTTTTTTTTAGGAAGTGCAGCTAACGGAATATATGCTGTAGCATATAAATTCCCGTCAGTATTATCGACAATATTTGCAATGTTTAATAATTCATGGACAGATATGATTCTTTCAGATATGGATACAGATAATAATAGCAAAGATTACTATACAAAAATATTTGAGCAATTTTATCGTTTGTCATTTGGATTGATTTTAGTTTTAATTCCAGCCACAAAAATTGTGACAAATCTAATTTTAAGTGAGGCATATAAAACGGCATCAACATACATAGCTTTTTTATATTTAGGAACAGTATTTCAAGGATTTTCATCATTTTATAGTGTGGGATATCTTCGAGGTGGAAAAACAAAACGAGCTGCAACAACGAGCATTTATGGAGCAGTTGTGAATATTCTAATTGATCTGTTTTTTATTAAATATTTGGGATTATTTGCTGCAGCATTATCTACATTTTTAGGCTTTTTTACAATGTGGATAATGAGAGTAAAGGATACAAAAGGTGTTCTTCCAATAGAAATTCATAAAATAAGATTTTTGTTGTATCTTATTGCTTGCATTGTGCTATCTTGTTTTATGATTATCAGTGAAATAAAAATCGAAATCATATTGTTTATCATATTGTTGATTTGGTTTATGGTGGACAATAAAAAGATGCTTAGATCTATTATTAGGAAAATGATAAATAGAAAGAAATAATATTACGAAAGGAATATGAAAAAATGAAAATTGGAGAGATTATTTTTGATTTAACAAAAAATCATACAATATTGTATTTAATTCTAAGAGAACCAGCGAGAATATTTTTTGGTTTGCCTAAAATACCAAGAATTGCAAAAGAACAGAGTTATTTTCCGGAAAAAAAAAGAAAATCATATCTGACTAGATTATTCGAAAATTATTTATGGTTATTAAAAAACAGAGAATCGAATGCGTTTTATAACTTATATGGATTTGATATTAAACATAGTAGCACTGAGGCATATTGTAATTATTTACATTTTATGCTTTCTAGAAATAAAAATAATAGTTCGAAATCAGTGCATTCTCAAATTGTTTTGTTGAGAGATAAATATTTATTTTTTCAATACATGAATGGAATTGGTCAAAATGTTCCTAGAGTATTTGGGATAATAAATAATGGAAATGTATATGATGAGAAAATGCATTGCTCAGATGAGCTATTAAAAGATAAATATGATTATTTTATAAAAGATATTGATGGAGAATGTGCATCTTGTGTATTACATATTAAAGATTACGAAGACTATTTGAAGAAGAAAAAAATAATTGATAAAGGAAAGTTTATTATTCAACAAAAAGTGGTTCAAAGTAGAGAAATGAATGTAATAAATCCTTTAGCAATTAATACACTGCGGGTTGTTACTATTAATAAAAATGGAGAGCCATATGTTTTATCTGCACTATTACGTGTTGGGACTCAAGAAACAGGTAATGTTGATAATTGGGCTAAGGGTGGACTTGCAATAGGTATAAAAGAAACAGGATATTTGAAAAAATATGGTTTTTATAAGCCAGGACATGGTGGGAAAACAAATGTTCATCCTGATACAAATATTGAATTTGAAAAGTTTAAGATTCCACTATACCAAGAAGCTTTAAATGCTGCTTGTGAAGCACATCGGCATTTTTATGGAATAAGGTCAATTGGTTGGGATATTGCAATAACCGAAGATGGACCAGACTTTATAGAGGGAAATGATAATTGGGAAATAAGCTTAATGCAAGCATGTAATAAAGGATTGAAAAAAGAGTGGAATACTGCAATGAATTAAAAAAGAAAAATTCAATCTTAATGTTTAAAAAGTAGTTATATGGTTTCTCATATAATATTACAATCGTTGTTCATAGCATTTTATTAAATTTTTGCAAAAATATATAGAAGGATGAAAAGTGTGTGTGGAATTGCAGATTATTTAGGTAGTAATTAGGCACCTATAGCTTCTTCCAATTGTAAGAGAAAAAATAAAAGATCCGGTTGAATTCGGTAAATTTGACCTAAGTCTTGATGCAAACGGCTTTGGACGAAAGCTTATAGCGAACTGTTACAACATGATATTAGACTATTAACATCTCAACGTATTGAATGAGATGGATAATTACTTATTGATAGTAGAGAATATTAACTATAAACACATAATGGTAGAAAAGGATAAAAGATATGAACACATATGCAGCTTATGCTATAGATGATAATTTAAGAAAACAAAGTTCATCAGGAGCAATATTTTCACTTCTGGCAGAGCAAATACTTTTAGATGGTGGTTTGGTGTATGGAGTTTGTTTGACAGATGATTGTAAATCAGCAGAGTTTGATAGAGTAGACAGAGTTGAAAATTTGGGACCACTTCGTACATCAAAATATTTTCAAGCTAAAGTAGGGAGTACATATAAATTTGTAAAAGATGATTTAGATACTGGCAAAACAGTGTTGTTTACGGGTGTAGGATGCCAGATAAATGGACTCAAGATTTTCTTACAAAAAAAATATGAGAATTTATATTGTATGGATATGATTTGTCATGGTGTCCCATCTCCGAAATTATGGAGGAAGTACGTTGCCTATATGGAAGAAAAAAATCAAGCAAAAATAGTTGGTGTAAACTTTCGATGTAAAGACAGAAGTTGGACAGATTTTGGTATAAAAGAAATCGATGAGCACCGTAAAGAAGTATTTATTTCGAAAGATGAAGATCCCTTTTTACATATGTTTCTTACAAATGTATGTTTAAGACCTTCGTGTTATGAATGTCATGCAAAAATAGAAAAGAAGGCAGATATCACACTCGGAGATTTTTGGGGAATAGAGAATATTGATACAGACATGTATGATGGAAAGGGAACATCTCTTGTTATCATAAGGACGGGAAAAGGAAGAAAGTTATTTGCAAAAATAGAAAATAAAATAAGGGTTAAGCAAACTGAATACAAAGCTGCTATACAGTATAATTCTGCAGAATACAAATCAGTAATGCGACCATTTGAAAGAGAAGTTTTGTTTGAGGATTTAAATAATAAATCATTCGATGAAATGATAAAACGATATGGCATGTCCTTCAATTTGTCATTGAAAAGAAAATTAAAAAGGAAATTAAAAACCATCCTAGTAAGAACAAATGTTTGGGGGGGGGTAAAACATAATAATCAGTATGGATTACTTTTTACTATGAAAAAGGAAAGCGGTAGATAGTAAAAACGTTACATGCTCAGAAAATCCAGATGCCAAGCAGGCAAGAGCAGTACAATTTGGCAATCAGAAAACCATGTACCCAAAAGCATGGAATTATAACTTTGGTATGCCTGTGGAAGAACACTAGCAGGCTTTACATATAGATACGATCAGTGGATATGACCTGGTCGATACTAAGGTATAAGGATTAAGTGAAAATGGAGACAGAAGAGAGAATCGAGGATCTGAAATGGCAGTTAGTGGAAACTGTGATGTTTCAGATATTGTCATACTACCCAAAATATCAAGCATTGCTGGCTGAACTAAATGTATTACAGACAGAATGCGAGAAATTGTTATTTCTTTTTGATGGATCTGTCAGAAAACCACAGAAGAAGATGAAACTTTTTACCAAAGAGCAGAAGAAGATACGAAGGTATGCGGAGCTGCAGATTAGAAGTTCATAACTGCACGAATGAAGCATACTTTGAAGCAGGCAAGCAGATCTGCTGGAAATTTTTAAATTCAATCGAAAGTAAAGACTGAGTTTTTTACATAGATTAAGCCAAGGGGGAGGTCTACCCTTTTTTGGAAAAGGACAAATACATAATGCAAGTACAGACAAAGCTATGATAATAGCTCTATTTGTGATACAACAATTCAATAATGGTAGCAGGTGCTAGTTGTATCTTGAAACGTCTATATTTTCATGCTAAGATATCCAAAGAAATAATCAGGCCAATTTATTACAGGTATGAAAGATGAGGGACTAACAGATGGAGAAAGAACTGCCGATTTTATTTGCAAGGAAAGAAGAATGCTGCGGTTGCACTGCATGTTATGCAATTTGTCCAAAGCAGGCAATTACAATGACTGAAGATGAAGAAGGATTTGAGTATCCACAAATAGACGCAGATAAATGTGTTAGATGCTATCTGTGTATAGGTGTCTGTCCTATAAAACAAAGTAAGCAAGAAAAATAAGGTTAGGACCTTGTATCCTGGGAAAATATGAGTTGAAATAAGAGCCTTGAAGAATGAGATATATGTGGATTCTTTGTTGACTGCAATAAGGCTATTCTTAAGAACTCGTCTTGGGTGAGGATGCGTAGTCGTCAATGTGCCGTCTGCATCAGGAAAATGTGAAACAAATAGAGTTATTGTTGGCAAAGGTGCTAAAACCTTAAAATAGCGAGTATTTATAAAGAATACAAAATAAGAAAATGAATCAAGAACAGGAGAGATCTTTGAATTTAAATTCAGAGGTCTTCTTTTTTGCCGTTTTGCCTGATGCTTTTAACTGGATTTTGAGAGGTGCTGTTGTGAAAAAGTTTATTCCTAGTCTTACACGTTCATAGGAACAACTACCGAGAACTGTGTAAGATCAACATTTATAGTAATTAAATACCAATGGTAGTGTGAGATAGAAATGAGTAAAAAGGGTAAAGAAATCAAAGTACGTTTAGTCGGTTCCTCTGGTGAACATCTTACACATTCATATATGCTGAAGCCATTCTGGTAAAACAAGGAACGCTTCTGGGTGATTTTCGATAAAGCAGACACACAGTCTCTTTTTTGGGAAGGTGAGAATGTATATCCCTGCTATTATCCAACAACGTAAACGTCAAATAGCTCGCCTAGTATTCTCCGGAAGTTTGTGGCAAAATTGAAAAAACTCATA
>OASR01000182.1_pt1 | contig 34058 bp, 28 predicted proteins | sample 1475751 | NCBI WGS metagenome assembly OASR01 (sample SAMEA2579907, study PRJEB22360) | human gut metagenome | biome: human gut; feature: human-associated habitat; material: faeces | place: Denmark | collected 2008/2010 | reverse complement strand
TGATCATGCCCACAATTAAAAAACCCCTGCCGCAGTAATGGCCCCTGCCGCAAAAGTGGCTGCTACAAAATAAGCAGGAAGCAGCACCTTCATGAAATTCAGAACCTGTCCCAGCGTATCCATTGTCAATTGGCTCATATCCCAGAATGCCTTGATTAAAACCGTAAACAGCAGCAGATACATCATATAAAAACTAATATCCGCTATCTGGCTTTTTTCAAAGACTCCGGTAAAATTTGTAAAAATAGCCGCTGCAATCACAATCATAATGATATGCATCATTGTGGATTTATACTGATTTAACTCTGCAAAAAAGGCATCCTTCACTATTTGCAGGATACTGGAGGGAGTCATTGGCATATCCCCTTTTATCAGCTTTCCAAGTGCATCCTTAAAATCAAATTTAGTGTCTCCCAGAATATTGTCCAGTGTCGATTCGATTTCATTTAAATCCAGCTCATCCAAATAAGATTCCTGCAATTCCTCTTCTTTTGCTTCTGCTTGTACCACCATGGATGTCCCAAGAAAGAGGAGGCCGACTAAGGTCAGGACAAACCAGAATTTTTTCATCACCCCCATAATCCTCCTTCCAGAAAAACAGGCTCAAATGGCTCCCGGCGTAAATTCGTCGGTAGGCTCTAACTCATGAAATCATGGATCGTGTCTAAAAGCGCCATTAACACCGGAGCACTTACCACAAAAATAGAGATTTTCCCAAATATTTCAATCTGCCCCGCAATTGCCGAATATCCGGCATCTTTGCAGACATTGGAAGAAAAATCAGCAATATAGGTAATCCCTATTATTTTCAGTAAGATGCTCAGGTAAGAATCTTTCAATGCAATATAATTTTTCAGCGTCTCCAGGGTCTGGGTCAAAAAGGTTAGTTTTTCTATTGCATAGAAAAATATTAATATGCATGTTGCCATACTGATAAATACGGCAAACTGGGGCTTTACATCTTTGATAAACAGAGCTGTCAGAATTCCCACTATCCCAAGAATTCCTATTTTCATCATATCCAATACCGATGCACCCCCTTAAAGCGCAAACAGACTTTTGATTGTTTCAAATAATTGATTTATATAAGGCAGTATCCAGAAAAGTACCAGCACCAGTCCGGCAAGACTAGTCAAAAATGCGTGTTCTTCCCTTCCACTATGCTTAAGTACCTGGCTCAGTACCGAGACCAGAATTCCCACCGCCGCAATTTTAAATATTAAATTTACACTCATCTTCTTCCCCTCACCTTCGAGCGTGTTTAAAAAATCATTCCCGTCACGCATCTGCTGATACATCGTTTTCCGGCACGCCTGTCAGATTAAGATGATTGCCAGAAACAGCCCCCCCATCACGCCAAGGCAATGATAAACCCTTGATTTATTCTGGTAATTCTGCCTGGCCTGTATACAATTTTCATTTAACTGCTCCAAGTACAGGTCAATGTTTCGAAGCTGCATATCAATATCCAGATATCCCAGATGGCTTCCCACCGTTTTCAGTTGTTCCAGATCCTCTTTTGCAAGATAGCAGTGCTCCAGTTTTAAATTCACCCCCTCTTCAAAAATCCTGGAAAGGCTTTTTCCATCCCGCTTCTCCATTTCCTCCGATAGATACTGCAGGAATTCCTGAAATGGTGGTCCTGAACGTTGTCCCACTTTGCGAAACCCTTCCACAAGCGGTGTTTTGCCATACTTTATCTCTCCCTGAAGCATTACAAACATACGCTTTAACTCAGTCAGCTGCACTACCCTCTTCTCCAGGTCTTTGCTCATGGAAAAGCCAATCGCAGAGGATGTAGCAATGATCATGCCTATACCCAGCATCTTCAGCATGAAAACACCTCCTTGTCATACAGCCTTGTCCCACGTTCATCAAATATCTCTTTTACCTTGCCTATCTGTTTGTAGTTGTGTAAAATAATATATCTTTCAAATACCCGTTCTAGAACCAGTTTTTGAAGTAATGGTTTTCTTTTTACATCTTCAATGGAACTCCCATGAACCGTAGCCAGCAGCTTGCAGCCGCAGTGAATTACCGATTCAATCGCGTGGATGTCTTCATAGTCCCCGATTTCATCTACCGCTATAATCCTGGGGGACATGGAGCGGACCAGCATCATCATGCCTTCTGCTTTCGGGCAGCAATCCAGCACATCCGTGCGGATACCCAGATCATTTTGGGGCACGCCAAGATAAGCTCCCCCAATCTCCGACCGCTCATCCACCACTCCAATTGTACTTCCCTGAAAATAAGAAGTTCCGTTGGAAAGCTGCCGGATCATATCCCTTAATAACGTTGTCTTTCCGCATCTGGGGGGAGAAATAATCAGCGTATGGCAGATTTCATCTCCCTGTATCACATAAGGCAGCACATCTGTTGCACACCCTTTTATCTGATGTGATAAACGGACATTTATAAAAGAAATATACTTCACACTTTTAATCCTTTCACCATCCATAATAATTTTTCCTGCTATACCAACCCGATGTCCGCCCTGTATGGTAATAAATCCCTGCTTTAATTCATCTTCAAAAGCATAAAGGGAATAATTTGCAATATATTCCATCGTCTCAAGAAGTTCTTTTTTCTGCACCATGTAACCGTCTGCTTCCCTGGTACTTAACCGCCCCTTAACGGAAACAAAATACTCTCTGCCGGCACAGGTAATCAACAGCGGCTTATCAACTCTCAGCCTGATCTCCTGGAGTTTCTCAAAGTCAACATCTATCTTCTGTAGAATTTCCCGAATCCCTGTTGCAAAAATCCGGACAAAATCATCTTTTCCTTTCATGTCCTCACCCCTTTTAACCAATATATGAGGTTGTACATGAAATATACCTTTAGGAAAATTTTTTTTAATCCAGACGCAAAAAAAGCCGTAAAGAGTCTCTTCCTTACAGCTGCATACATTCCTATTCTTTTCTTCTCCCGGAAAAATCCTGTATTTTCTTATATATATCAAAACACAAAAAGGAACGAGCATCAACTATACAACACCTTGTTGATACTCGTTCCTAATGAACTTCAATCATTCTTTTACCTCTTTTTTCATCTTTGTAATCTTATTCGTCGACTTTTCTCAATTACATTTTTCTAAGGTTTTGATTCTACCTTACTTCTCCGTTTAAAACTCTTACATTTTAAACTTCTTTTGTTTAAAATCATCCTGTTTTAAACCTTCTGTTGTTTAAATTCCTCGCTTTCTAAGTTTTCATAAAATTCTTAAACTACTTCTGGATCTGATTATTCATTTCAAACCACTTTGTTAAAATACTTTTTTAAACCTTCGTTTTTTAAGGATTGGGTCTTAACTCTTCATCTAAAGCCTCTGGTCATTTACACCCTGATCAAAGATATTAAATTACTTCCTAAAACTCCAATTACTTAAATGATTCGTTTAAATCTTTTACTTCAACTTCAATTGATTAAAACTGCTCACTCAAACCTTTTGTTGCTTAATACCTTTTCATTCTTTTTACTTAAATAACTTCTTTTAAACTTCTTCTGTTCAAAACGTTTAACTTTAAACTTTTGATTTGGAAGATTGACACTTTCAAATCGATTTGTTGCATGATTAAAACTTTTTACACCTTAATCACTTGTTTCTTGAGCTCTTAAAACTTTATTTACATTGCTTACAATGTCATCCATTCTTGGTTACTTCTGTGTTTTACAAAAGCAACTGCGCTTAATATTTTGGTGGTCCGTACCTCTCTTTCTTAGATTCTATCATTCAAATTTACAACTGTTCTTCTTCTGTACTTTGTATTTGGTTTACCACATCTGTATACTGTTTGCTTTCGCTTTTGTTTCTACATTTGCTTATCAACATCTACTTTTCCATCAGTTTCACTTTTGTAAATTAAATGTTTCAGATTAAGTTCCCATGGGACTCTCCTCCTTAGTTAATTAAGTTTTAATTAATGGTTTATCTTTTTGTTGTCTTTATTATATCTCTCGTCCTTTCATTTGTCAACCACTTTTTTATATTTTTTTCTATTAATTTTTTATAATTTGTTTTTGTACTAATTATCTGATAATTTTAAATTATTCCAACTTTTTGTAATATAGAGCCTGTTTGAAAATTGCTTTCTGAAAGCTGTGTGTCACAGTTTACATGCGAAAAATATTGCTTTTTCCCTTCCCTAACTATATAATAGAAGATAAGTTTAAGCAGTAAAACAAAGAATACAGATCGAAAGAGGTAACTGATTATGAAGAAAAAAGTTGTGATTGCACTTGGCCATAAAGCTCTTGGTACTACGTTTCCGGAACAGAAGGTTGCAGTGAAGAATTCTGCGAAGATTCTTGCTGATTTAGTAGAAGAAGGATGCCAGCTGATTATTTCACATAGCAATGCTCCCCAGGTTGGAATGATTCATACTGCAATGAATGAATTCGGTAAGGTTCATGAAGATTATACCCAGGCACCGATGTCAGTTTGTTCCGCCATGAGTCAGGGATATATCGGATATGATTTGCAGAATGCAATCCGTGCGGAGTTAATTAAACGCGGTATCTTCAATACGGTAAGCACCATTCTCACCCAGGTTCTGGTGGATCCTTATGACGATGCTTTTTATAATCCCGTCAAAGTAATTGGCCGTTATCTGACTGCTGAAGAAGCGGAAGAAGAAGAAAAGAAGGGCAACTATGTAGTAGAGGAACCAGGGAAAGGCTTCCGCAGAATTGTAGCGGCTCCAAGACCAAAGGATATCATTGAAATCGATGCGATCAAGGCCCTTGTAGATGCAGGCCAGATTGTAATCGCCTGCGGCGGCGGCGGAATCCCCGTACTGGAACAGGGCAGCGAACTGAAAGGTGCCAGCGCAATTATTGAAAAAGATTACACCGCCGGAAAATTAGCGGAACTGATCGATGCTGACGCACTGATTATTTTAACCAATGAAGAATATGTCTGCATTGATTACAAATCTGAAACGCCCAAAGAACTCCACCGGATTACTTGTGCAGAGGCGCAGGAACACATTGACCATAAGGAATTTGGTGAAACAGCCATGCTTCCTAAGATCAGGGCTTCCGTGGATTTTGTTGCATCCGGCAATGACCGCAAGGCAATTATCACAAATATGGAACATGCCTGTGATGCTTATCTTGGTAAGACAGGTACGGTTATTACAAAATAATTTTATTAGAAAAGGAACATGCTATCGCTATCGAACTGCATGTTCCTTTTTTCTGTTAATTGCTGGCAATCCTTTTATTTCGAAACAGAATACATATGATAAGCGCTAAGAAGGTGATAACCAGCCAGCTTAAGATTGTATTTTCCCAGCCATTGTTCTGAACCAGTATGCCAATCGTAAATGTGGAAATCGCACAGCCCAGATACGCCATGGAATTTAAGAATCCCGAAACGGTGGAGACTCTTCCTGCTCTTTCAAATCTCAGTGGAAGCAGATTTACAAAAATCGTATTTACAGCCATCATGGATGCAGTAATAACAGATAGTAATATTACAGTGAGCAGCAATGATTTACTGCCAAACAGCCACAGGCAGAGCAGCGATACGGTTGCCGCCAGAAAAAAACATGCGGCTGTCTTTGTCTCCTGCTTTTTCCATTTCCGGTATAAATACTGCGCAGCGTAAGCACCGGTCAGGTTAATAACAGGCAAAACGGTAGTCACCAGAATGGAAAGTGCCGGGGATGTGAAAAAGGTTTCGCTGATATAGGTAGGAACCCATGAGGTTACACCGTCTTTTAAAACCCCATGTACAATTACAGGAATCAGAATGACAAGGATTCCGCTTCCTGTCAATATCGAAAGAAAGGGAACCTGGTTATCCTTCCTGCTGCCGCTCTTAATCTCATCCTTCGTCCCATCTTCTATTCCGTATTCCATGGAATACTTCTCTATTTTCCGGAATTTAATATCCCAAAGGAGCGCTGCTGCTATAAGCAGTGCTGCTGCTGCAAAAAACACTCCATTCCAGCCGTTCAGGTAAATGACAGCTGCCGATAACAAATAGGATGCCAGGGTTCCCAGCGCCTGGGTGGATATAATATTGATGCAGAAACGGAGTTTCGTTTTCTCTTCCAGCATTTCTGCAAAAATGCGGATAATCGGAGGCCATATCATTGCCTGAGCATAGCCGTTTATACACCAGACTGCCGCCATAATGCCAAAATCGGTAAAACATCCCATAATGAGGTTGGCGGCTCCTGAAATTGACAGCCCCAGAAATATCATTTTTCTGGGATTTACTTTGTCTCCCAGGAAACCGTTTAAGAGCTGCCCGATTCCATAGGCGAAAAAGTAAGTCATACTGATAAATCCTGCCTGGGATTTTGAAAGTACGGTTTCTTTGATCATGACGGTCATGGCTGACGAGTAGTTCAGCCTGCCTAAATAGGACGTAAAATAGGCAATCCAGCATAATACAAACAACAAAGTTGTCATTCGTACATCTGTTATTTTCTTATATTTGTGCAATGTAATTCCTCCCTGATGCTTTCTATGCTACCTGTTCTGCTGCCGGTATTGCAGAGGCGTAAGCCCTGTGGATTTTTTAAACACCCGGAAAAAATACTGGCTGTCATCATATCCAACTTTTTTCGCGATTTCTACAACGCTTTTATTCGTTTCCACCAGGAACTCCCTGGCCTTTTTGATTCTGAATTCGGTAATGTAATTTACGGTTGACTGCTTTAGCTCTTTTTTGAATACGGAAGAAAAATAATTAGGACTCATGCCATAGCGTTCCGCCAGCTCATTTATGGCAATATTTTCATTATAATTTTCCTGTATAAACTGAAGCGCCAGGATGATTTTATTCCTGGCATTGGTATCTACGGCTCCTTCGCTCTGCATGCAGTCCATGACTATGTCGATTAAATAACCTTCCATTTCTTCCACGTTGTGCAGTTCATCCAGGATGCTGAAACTGGAAAGAAGCTTATCCATGCTTTTGGGATTCTGGATGCCTTTTGAATTAAAATTCCGCAGAACCATATTTAAAATGCGCACCCACATCACCCGGATGTAAGTTACGTTATATTTGATCAGCTTTTCTTCCGAAAATATTTCGTGAATCAAAGTCTGTATATTGCCGATATCGTGTCTTTCGATATAGTGATACAGCATATTTAATGCTGCCGTGGGGAATTGTTCCGTTTGAAATATACTGGCATCTTCATAGAAATAAATATTGGAGGTTCCATAGACCAGTCTCTGTTTTAATGCCTCCATCGCCTCATTTTTGCTGGCTGCCGACAGATGCAGCGTCCCCCTGCTGAGTCCGAATGTGAGAAAAATATCCATCTTTTTTTCAAAAATATTCTGTAGTTTTAAAAAAATCTGCTCTATTTCATTTCGCAAAAGCTTCTCTCTTTCCAGGGAAAATATCGCATAGAGCTGGTTATAATTTGACAGGTTATCCACCATTACTTTATCACAGACGGAAACGATTTCCGAGAAAACATTTTTGATGGAGAAACGGATTAAATCAATATCTTCATGTCCAAATTTGCTGCCGGAATAGCTTCTCCCGTCTATATTGATGATCCCCAGAAAATGTATGCATCCAGGGCTGAAAAAGCGGGGATGGTCACCGTTTAGTAATTCATATAGAAACCCTTTTTCCTCTGTTTCCATCACCTGCTTGCTCACCAGCTCATTGATGCCTTTTTCCAGGGTATACTGCTCTTTTTCTTTCTGCAGCTTGGTCTGGCTGGATATGGTATTGCGGATCCGCTCATCTTCTTCCAATGATTGAATAGTTTTTTCCATTACTTTTTTCAGTTCTTCATTGGAGAGGGGCTTAAGCAGATAAGCTTTTGCCCCCAGAGATATTGCCTGTTCCGCATAGGCGAACTCGGCATAACCGCTTAGAATAATATACTTCATGTGGGGATACAGCGGCTTTGCTTCTGCTATAAATGCCAGTCCGTCCATATCCGGCATATGGATATCGGTAACTACGATATCCACGCTTTTTTTCTCCAGCAGCAACAGCGCTTCCTTCCCGGAGGAAGCTTCCAGAATTTCCTCAAATTCCAGGTTTAAATACTGTAATCTGGCAAGAAAACCTTTCCTGATTAATTCTTCGTCATCGATCATTAGCAGTCGGTATTTCATTACATATCTCCTCCCCTTTGTATTAATGGAAGCCGTATATAAAACCGGCTTCCCTGATATGGCATGCTTTCAATAAATATCCCATATTCATTTCCACACGATAGTTGTATCCTCTGATTTACATTTCGAATTCCAATGCTTTTTTTATTGTCCCGGACCTCTTTTGGCTCATTGATAAAGGCATTTAAGTCCCGCACACGCTCTGCGTCCATCCCCACTCCATCATCTTCAATGACAATAAGCAATGCATCCTTTTCCCTGCGAATGGAGATCTCCAGGGTTCCTTTTGATGTGAGATTTCCCAGTCCGTGTACGATGGCATTTTCTACAATTGGCTGTAAAATAAACCTGAGAATCATATAGCGGTCCACATCCGCCTCTACATTATAAAAAACCTCAAACCGCTCGTTATAGCGGATTTTCTGAATAAAAATATAATTCTGTGTATGGTGCAGTTCCTGGGAAATCGTTACAAATTCTCCATAATTTTTCCCAAGGCTGTAGCGGAAGATTTCTCCCAGTTTTTCGCACATATCACATACCACGAAAGCCTGGTTGACTGCTGCAATAGAGCTGATGGTTTCCAGTGTATTGTACAGAAAATGGGGATTGATCTGAAGCTGCAGATTGCGCAGCTGCGTTTCTTTATTCTCCAGCTGCTGGATATAGTTTTTGCGTATCAGTTTATCCAGTTTTTTCAGCATATGGCTGAATTGCTTGTCCAGATAGGCGATCTCATCGCTTCCGGCAATAGGCTTTGTAATGGTAAGATCACCGGTTTCCGCAACCTTAATCTTCTGTACCAGTGCACCGACCCGGGCTGAAAAACGATAGGTAAACAAATAAGAAAAAAACAATATTGCCAGGATAACCAACAGCAGAAGGGGGATTACCAGAAGCTGTATCTCTCCTTTTTTCTCCATAAGTTCGCTGTTTGTAAATAAGAACAGTATATTCATCCCATACTCTTCCAGGGCAGTACCGGCAACCACATAGTCCGATATCGTATGGATTTTACCGTTATGATAATCTTCCCCATCGGACTGGCGCTGTAAAAACTCCGTGAGAACTTCCCTTTTATCCGGGTCGGAATCGTAGAGGTCCTGCCCGTCTGCACCATAGACAATCACATCAAAATTACTTTTTTCATTATCCCAGTTTTTCCCCGGGGAGAAAAGACGTTCCATATATATGTCAAGCTTAATAATACCAATATCTTTTTTTGTATAATTAAGCAGGTCAATCTTTTCTATTTCACGCAAAATGGATAAAATGGTCTGGCCTTTTCCGGCGGAAATGTATGTAAACCACCCCTCATTCAGCGCTTTTTTATTGCGGTACCAGGTTTCCTTTTTTGCTTCTTCCATCATAGTAGCTCTGCTGCCATACACGGGGTTTTCACCGATTTTGGAATAGATCATACAGTTTCTTATCTCACTGGGACGGTCCAGCAGCAGAGATTTTGTCACCTCTGTGCTGATATCCCGGCCTTTCATGTAAGGACTGCTTTTGCCTGATGAATTTGTGAGTGTGTCCAGTATAATCGTGTTATTGGCGATAAACTCCAGGCTGTTCTGGTATTGCAGCATTTTTTCTTCGATATTTTTCATATACTGAGCTGTTATTTGTTCATGAGAATTAACCAGATCTCCTACTATCAGCCGTTCTATTTTCTGAAACAGAAAACCGCTGATCAGGATGATGGGCACAACGCTAATCACAATAGTAAAGGAAACCAGCTGCTTAAATATGGAGTAACTATAAATTTTTTTACTTTTCATCTGTCCGTCCTTTTGGTACCTTCTATTCACATCATTTAACTGTTCCTGTAAGAAATTCTCCTGTCAGCAATCTCTTTGTTTACAATTTCCCTGAGTTTCTGAAAAAACTGACTGTTGTCGGGATAAGAAACCAGTGTTACGGGTTCTTCAGCTGTCTGTCTGATCAAATCCATTACGTATTCCCTGGATGTGAGTTCTTCCAGCATCTGGAATGCCCGGATATCCTGCATAGCCTCCGATAATACCATGAGGCGGAGGGATTCTTCCGGACAGCCGTCTGCTCCCGGATATACCAGGAAGGCATCGCCGGATGGAAATGCCGCTCCAGCGTCCGTGACCTGATATGGGTTAATATGGTACAGGGAATACTGGGAATTGTAGAAATTAAATCCCCAGTGCAAAAATCCCTCCAGCCGGTACTGGTACATCTGCACTCCCAGAATCCGCGTTCTGCCGGAAGGCATGGCAAAAAATCGGTTTGTAACATCTTTTCCCTGAGCACCGCAATAGTAGGTCCAAAGTCCCGGAACCTGATGTTCTAAAAAAGGCTCCAGATGGTCAACTGCCGGAACCGGCTTATCCACAACACCGTTCTCATAGAAGGCATATCTGGACACTGCGTCCATAATGGGGTATCCCTTTAAATGGGCGGATACAGATTCTCTGACTTTCCGGTACATCTCCAGATCTTTTTCCTCCGGCTCATCCGATAAATGGAAAAATACCCTGCCCCTTAACTTCCACTCATCCAGTCTGAGCACCAGGGCATCCAGAAACTGTCCCAGAAATTCCTGGTATGCAAGACTTTGGCTGTCGGTCTCCCAGCCAAATATCCGCACCAGGGCACCGTCCTTTTCAGCCATCACCTTGGGTGCGCTTTTAGCCCCCCACTGGGTAAAAAGATGGGCGATTTCAAAATATTTCACACCACATTCCATGCACATCTGAAAAAAGGTGTACAGCTTATCAAAGGAAAACATATATTTTCCGCCCACAATCCTTACATCTACCAGCTGTATCGTAGTCCGTTCTTCTCCTACGGCAGTATCAAGAGGTGGTGTGAATGCCGGAGCTAAAATCATATTTATGCCTCGTTTACTATACAGTGTGATAAAGTTTTTCATAATCTCCCAGTGGCGGGCAGACCAGGGCTCTACCCGGTAATAGTCCGCAAGGCAGTCACAGTGGAACCATTCTGTATGAAAACAGGTCTGAGGGGTCAGATGTATGGGGTAAATACAGATTTCTGTCCGTGCTTCACCCACCAGTAAATCTTCTTCATCGTAAAACTGCAATATGAGATCCTGCTTTCCTTCCATTCCCTCTTTTGCTTCCAGATCAATCCACAAAGCGTGCCATTGACGGGGAACATATGTTATCCTCTCCAGAGAAATATTGCTTAATAAATCAGGATAAAGACCAGGCTCTTTGGAGAGATAATGTTCATCTCCTTCCCCGTTGCAGGGCAAAACAGATGGCATTAGCTTCACTTCCCTTATCTGCACCGCATCTTTTAAACTTCCATGTAGCGCTATCCTTCCATACCCGGTATACAAAGACTCCGCCCGGTATGCACATTGCAGGGAAATAGTTTCTCCCCAAAATCCGGATAACCTTATGCCCCTTAAATCGTCTTCCGGTTCTGCTCCCGGAAAGACTTTATTCAGAGAACTTATTATTTTGAATTCGTATTTGACCATTTTTCTGTCCTTTCATTAAAGTTAGATCACATGATTATTCAGATACACTTCTACTACTCTATTGGTTTCCACCTCCACAATTTCCGCACTAACTCTATGATCAGAAAACCGGTACGTAAATCTTACAACGGTATTATCCCGCTCCGTTACCAGACTCGCCTTATTGGAAGAACCGCTTCTTGGAAAGCAGTCGTAACAGTATGTTGCAGACAGTGTTCCGTAAGTGGAGACTGCATAATCGTAGGTACCCGCATAGGGAATGACCACTGTGAGGGCATACACGCCACCGCCCAGATAGTACATGCGGGTCACCTCGCTGTTGGAATCATTCTTTACCGCTCCCACAAATGGCTGAAAGCTGCCATATACCACTACTTTTTCCGGAAGCTTCACGCCGGTTTCTTCGTCGTATTCCTCCCTTGCGCCATAATCCATCAGATTCCCCGGGTTGGCTGCTTTTTGCCGCAGCATATGATTCATGCTCCAAAGTCTGCGAAGCGTACCTTCCTGGGAAAATCCCATAGGGCAGCCTTTGCTTTTATCATTAATCTGGTAAAACTCCTGTATTCCTGTTGTTCCATCTTCCCGCTTTGCCACAAGGGCCGCATCACTGAGCATTCTGCGAAAGGGAACTTCAAAATAGGCATTTGGATTCTGGACTTCTGTCCAATAGTAGGTGTACTCCAGAAAGTGGTTCCTTGTCTCTTCATCCTGGTTGGCAAACCATCCGATCTGATCATATCCCCACCAGTCTTTCTTCGCCAGTTCTTCTCTGGTATAAGCATCAAAGCGGTCTATTACTTTTCCTCCCCAGTTGTCATATTCCATCAGATAAGGCATTGCCTGAGCACTCCACCCGTTGGGATTGCTACCCCCTTCACTGAACCCTTCTCTTACCAGCACCTGTTTATGACCCGGATGCTCAAGCAGGGGCACTCCCGTAAATGGCATGGCATGATAATCAAACAGCAGTCTGCCCCGGATATTGATACCGTGTGTGTGGGCATCCAGAAGTACTTTGTGGCGGCGTGCGTGCTTTTTCCCATAGTCCCGGATCAGAAAAAACAACTCTTCTGTTTTCCGAAATCCCCTGTCATTGGCTGTATACAGATGAACCTGCCCCATATGGAGGGCTTCATAACCACAGTCAATATAGCGGCTGGCTCTGTAATAGAACCACAGCCTGGCCTCCAGACGGTTCAGATCCGGAATCCCTCCATTTTTTTCTTTTTCATCGCTTGTATGTATAAAACCCGGAGGCTTCTGGGGAAACAACGCCTTTTCCAGACAAAAGTTTCTTTTTTCCGGCTTTACGCCAAATGCTTCAAAGACATATTCCGGAATGGGAATCTCATTTATTTTTTCAACGATGATCTCAAATATACAGGACTGGAGGATAATGTCTTCATCTACTGCATGAACTTTTTCCGCCAGTTCCCTGCTTTTTTCAAAATGTTCTTCCTCGTCCATGGACATATACCAGACCCCGGAGGCTCTCCCCAGGAATTTCACCCCCAGCTCCCCGATGGCTCTCAAATCATCCTCCAGGGTACTGCTTTCCAATAATCCTGCAGCCGTAACTGCCCTGGAAAGATAATTCTCCAGGACTTCTTTTTTCATGTCTGTATCAAAGTAATAATCTGTCATCTGTCTGTCACTCCTTTTCTCTCCAGCAGGGCAGCTATGGTATCTGCAAAAACTCCGGTGGCACCTTTGCTCAAGTCATCTGTTTCCTGCTTATTCACAGCGGGACCTACCACATCCAGATGAATCCACTGGATTCCTTCCTCTATAAATTCTTCCAGAAAAGATGCCGCTATACTGGCACCGCCGCCTGACCCGGGGGCATAATTAATGAGATCCGCCGTTAGGGAATCTTTTATTTTCTCATGGAAACACCCATCTAAAGGCAACCTCCAGAATTTTTCCCCGCAGTTTTGCCCGGTCCTGCTAAACTCTCCATAGAATTCATCACTGTTGGAAAAGATCCCTGCTATCTCATTTCCAAGGGCGTTCTGGCAGGAATAGGTAAGGGTTGCCAGATCTATGATACGCTCTGCTCCTAATTTTGCCGCATAAGTTAACGCATCACAGAGAATCAGCCGCCCTTCCGCATCGGTATTATAGATCTCCACCGTTCTGCCTGACAGTGTTGTGATGACATCTCCCATTTTGCAGGCATCCGGGCTGATTACATTTTCCACACAGGGTATAATGGCGCAGATCCTCTGTTCACTCTTCTTTCGCACTGCCATTTCAAATGCCGACAATATATTCGCACCGCCGCACATATCATACTGCATCCCTTCCATGTCACTCATGGATTTCAAATGATAGCCGCCGCTGTCAAACATAACTGCCTTGCCTGCCAGTGCCGTAAGACCTCCGGACCCACCTCCATCATAGTGAAGAACAAAAAGCCTGGCGCCTTTGCTGCTCCCCTGATTCACTGACAGGATTCCCTGGCATCCCAGTTCACTTAATGCCCTGTCATCAAGTACATCTGCTGTTACCTGATAATAGTCCGCCAGTTCCCTGACATATGCTTCCATCTCCCGGATTCCGAAATAATTTCCGGGTAGGTTGCCCAGACTTCTGGCATGACCGATGCACCTGGCATCCAGTTCGGCATCCTCCAGGATTTTACTTAAAGCAAATTTTGTGATAAAGGTATACTGGCTCTTGGGATATTTAGAAAATAATTCCCTGTTTATAAATATACTATTATTTCCAATCTTTTTTAACCCTTCTTTTGCAAAAGAATATCCGCCTTTTACAATTGCCTTCACCATGATGGGAATGAGTTCTGCTGCACTTTCTTCATCTGCACACAGTCCATCCAGATAAATACAGATGCTGCCCGCAGCATGTTTTCCCAGCTCCCGGCACTTTTTCTGTAAATGGCAAAAAGGATATTCTTTTTGCTCCTGAATATCCCACCTGGTGAACTGTCTGTTTTCTATCATGCTGTATATGTTGGAGAAATTTGACTCCTCCCCGTACTTTCCCATAAGAATCAGCTGGTCTTCTGCTCCCAGAGATTCCAAGCCGGACTTTATAAAAAACTTCATTTATTTTCCTCCCGCAGATATTGTTCAGCCGTCATTGATTCCCCGGGCAGGGAGCCAAACGGACGCACTTTAGCGTGCCATTTGGCGGCTGTTTCTTCCTCTTAGAAATTTATCATTATGGTTTTAATCTCATATGGTTTGATAAAGATTTCTACCGGTTCATCCCGGAATGTGCCCTCCGGTATTTCCATCAGACTGCATTCACACCACTGCCTGATGTTAAATGCACACCGCATTTTGATGACTGCTCTGGCCCCTTTAAATTCATGAAAACGAACCACTATGGCTTCGCTGTTCTCCGCTTTTTTCACCGCATCCACAACGATGTTATCTCCATCAAAAGTAAGAAAACGATCTTCCAGCACCGGTTTCCCGGACCTGCCAGCCAGCGGGTTATTCAGATCAAATGCTTCCTCCTCTATTTCTGCCTGATACCATTCCAGATGGTGGGGCAGAATCGAATACGTGAACTCATGATGTCCCAGATCAGCCGTGTAGTCCGGATCTACCGCCGATTTTAAGAGAGTCAGGCGTATGGTGTCTTCTTTGATGTCATGGCCATATTTACAGTCATTTAAGACCGCCATTCCATATCCGGTTTCCCACAGATCCACCCACTTGTGTGCAACTACTTCAAATTTGGCATATTCCCAGGGCGTATTGCGGGTAATGGGCCTTCTCATATTGCCTTCCTGTATATCGAATCTGGCATCCACCGCCCTGATATCCACTGGAAATGCCGTTTTCAGAAGCTTTTGGCGTTCTTCCCAGTCGATTGCGGTACGGAAATCAATTCTTTTTTTATTCCGGTAGAGACACATAGTCTGGCTGATCCTGGATTTATGATATTTCCAGATAAATGTAACATAAATTCCTGCCGGGTGCTCTTCTGCCTGAATACTGATGCAGTTTGTGATCTCTTCTTTCTTTAAATCAATGGTGGGTTCTAACTCCCATGCATCAAAGCATCTTGGCTTATCTTCAAAAACCTGGAGTACGTTGCCGCATTTTCCTGCCGGGAGCACCTCTCTTTCTGCTTCCTTATCATAGATGCCAGTTAGCTGTCCCTGCTGGTTCCAGGAGACCGTATAAAAGGGTGTATCTGCTCTAAAATTCTCTGCTTCCCGTCCGGAGACGTCTGTTCCCTCTTTTTTCGTAATAACCGCAAAGGAAAATGCCTCTATATCCGGTAAATACACTTCACTGCTTCCATCATCCCATCTGGAATCCAGCCTTTCTCCGTTGGCACCGGTAAACACATCTGTTTCCTTCGTTTCCGTTATCCGAACATAGGTACTCCGCTTCCAGTTTGCATTATTAAAGACCGTATAGACACCTTTTTCCGGCTGATATAGCGCTTTGCAAAGTTTTTCATCTATCCTCATAAGCAGCTCTTTGGCACGTTCGTATTCGGAATGGCTGTCTTCGTATACTTCTTTGATGGAGGAGCCCGGAAGGATATCATGAAATTGGTGGCACAGCACGATCTTCCATGCCTTTTTAATCTCTTCCCGGGGGTAGGGCAGACCGGATATGTTATGTGCCAGAACACATAGCAGTTCTACATCCCTTAATAAATACTCCATGCTCCTGTTCATTTTTTTATTATATGCCTGGGAAGTATAGGTACCCCGGTGAAACTCCAGATACAGTTCCCCGTCCCAGACAGGCAAAAAACCATGCATGGGATTTTCCGCAAGGGTTGTGTTCAGCCGTTTAAAATAACTTCGGGCTGTTTCCGTTTTGACTTTGGGAATGCCCGGTACCTTATTCAGCTGTCCCATGGTCATCAGCATATCACGATTGGGTCCTCCCCCGCCATCACCGTATCCATAAGCGATCAAAAGATCTCTGTTCAAATCCTTATTGCTGTAATTATCCCAGACGCCTTTCACGGCATACGGCCTGGTATCGCCGTTATATGTATAATAAGAATCTCCCTGGTCCGTGGTGGTAATGAAATGAGTGGTTACCTCCGTTCCATCTATCCCTCTCCATAAAAAGGTATCATAGGGGAGCTTATTAGTATCATTCCAGCTGATCTTTGTAGTCATAAAGGTATCCACACCAGATTTTTTCAAAATCTGGGGCAGTGCCCAGGAATAGCCGAACACATCGGGAAGCCACAGGAAATCATTTTCATATCCGAATTCCTGCAGAAAGAAATTCTTTCCCATCAGAATCTGGCGGATTATGGATTCTCCCGAAACCAGGTTACAGTCACATTCCACCCACATGGATCCGGAGGGTTCCCATCTTCCCTGGGCAGCCCTTTCTTTGATCTTCTCATAGATGTCGGGATAGTCTTCTTTGATAAACTCGTAAAGCTGTGCCTGTGACTGCAGAAAAGTATACTGTCCGTATTCTTCCATTAAACGGTTGACGCTGGAAAAGGAACGTGCAGCCTTTTCTCTGGTATGACACAGCCGCCAAAGCCACGCGGCATCAATGTGGGTGTGTCCAAGCAGCGTCACCTCTACTTCCGGTTTTCCCCGTCCATCCATCTGTCCATTTAAATATGCATAAGCCTGTTTGACACTCTCATAGAATTCACTGCTGCCTGGCTCGGTATAATCTACATAGCCAAAGGCTTTCACCAGTGTATTTAAAATCCACTCTTTATATGCATGATTATCGTCCAGAAGCTCGTAAGCCTCCAGGGCAGTTCTTGCCAGATAATAAAACTCGTCTGTCGTATGATCCAGTACCCCAAACTGCGCACGCCTTATTTCCATCGCCATTTCCTGTGGCCTGCCGCCGCCGTTCAGCCCGGACCATACACGGAAATTCAGCGACAGGCTGATTCCGTTTTTCCCAGGCTTTAAAAAGACTTCTCTGTGGTTTCCATCCACTCCCTGGTAAGGTTCCCCATTTAAATACAGCAGGCTTTCAAAATGGCTGTTATTTCCCGTTCCGGCACGTGCCCCGAAGTCAAAGAGACCAACTACTTCTTCATCCCTTATGGATTCTGGTATAGTGATGTTGGTACACAGCCAGTTATAGCGGTCCCAGCCTTTCCAGCGAAATCCTTTTCCTACTCTTTGCGGATCTCCCACAGGTATTCTGTTTCCTGTCTTTTTGTCGTCTTCGTACCAGAGAAATTCCGGTATTTCCTGCAAGCTGTGGTAACGCAGTTCTTCCAGCTCTTCCAATAAATTCTTTATTCTGTCTTTGTTATGAAAATCAAATGGCATATTTACCTCCCGGCTGTTACCGAATTTAAAAACTATTTAATGCTAACAGGCTCTAGAGCGTGTTTTAAAATTGCTTTCTGGCAGCTGTGCGTCACACTTTGTGGGAGATTTGTCCCGGATGAAGGGCGCGTAGCGGGCTACGTAACCTGAATTCGGGGAAAATATACCGCAAAGTGGGGCGTGCAGATGACGGGAATGAATTTTCAAACACACTCTAGCCCTTCACCGCACCGATCATAGCACCTTTAGCGAAATATTTCTGTGCAAATGGATAGATACACAGAATTGGCAGTGTAGTCACTACTACCGCTGCCATCTTCAGGGAATCTGAAGTGACGGTATTGGCATTTTGCGCCAATGCCTGAGAAACGGATGTGATCTCCTTTTGCGCAGCCATCGCTCTGGCCAGCATCTGCTGCAGTACAGTCTGAACCGGCCACATTGCGCTGGACTTCATATAGAACGCTCCTGCAAACCAGTCATTCCAGTGGTTTACGGCTGTGTACAACCCAACTACGGCGATTACAGGTTTACTTAAGGGAAGCATAATTCTTCCATAGATTCCGAAAAATCCACAGCCGTCCAGCTTTGCTGACTCCTCCAGGCTCTCCGGTATGGATTCAAAAAAGGTACGCATCATTAACAGATAGGTAACGCTCACCAGTCCCGGTACCACATACACCCAAAATGAATCCAGCAGATGAAGGTTGTTGTATTGGATATACGTGGGGATCATACCACCTCCAAAGAGCATGGTAAATGTAATCAGCATGGTAATTACCTTATTTCCGGGCAGCATCTTTTCCCTTAGGGAAAAGGCAGCCAGGGAAGTAACCGCCAGGCTGGCTGCTGTACCGATAAACGTTCTTGCAATGGTAATTACATATGCTTTCATGATACTTCCGTCTGCAAATACTTCTTTGTAATTGTCCAGGGTAAATAGTCTGGGCCAGAAATACACGCCTCCTTTGGCTGCATCGGTTCCGTCATTTAATGACAATGCCACTACGTTCAGGCACGGAAGCACGATCAACAGGCATATGATAATAATGATCAGGTAGATGATTGCCTGTATAAACCGGTCCATTGGGTTTTTCTTGATTTTCTTTGCCACCTTTATAGTTTGTTTGTTTTCTCTGCCCATGCAATTCCTTTCCAGAGCGTGTTCTAAATTGCATTCTGCATTTTCAAACACGCTCTAATACTTCCTTGTGCCACCCGGCACTAGTAGTCCTTAAATTTAGTTGTAAAAATTAATTGCTGTTTTATCTTCTTCGTACATCTTCTTCAGATAATCCTTAAACTTGTCGTTTCCAGCCGACTTTAACTGTGCACGGAAGGATTCAACGATAGATTTCACCTCTGCATCATCCTTTGCAAAGAATGCCTGGGTTAATACTTCTTTATAGTTTAACAGATCCATCTGCGCTTTTACGTCTTCCATTCCTTCTGCGGACAGATATGCCGTGGCATCAAGACCTTCAATCAATTTCTTCACTCTGGGGTATTCCTTTGCCACTTCCACCGAACGCTCAAAGGTTGTACTGGAAGATGCGCCAGGACGGCTCTCTCCGAAGTTATCCATAGGATTCAAATTGGTTAATACAAAATCAAAAAATTCCAGTCCGCTTCCGCCCATTCCAGCTCCCACATGATTTACCAGCCAGTCGGTATCACCTTCGTTTAACTTTTGTGCCACTTCATCTGTCAGCTTTGGTTTGCCGTCTTCCATATTGTAGGATACGCCTTCCACACCGTACTGGCAGAGGAGTGTTCCTTCTTTTGTAGACAGGTAGTCAAAGAACTTAAAGATTTCTTCCGGATTTTCAGCATCTGCAGATATCGCCCATGCACCATTTGCGGTCTTTCCATGGGTTACTTTCTTGTTATCACCCTGGATGTCATTTAACGGTCCAAGGGGTACCCAGTCATCAGATCCGTAGATAATTTCCTGATAGTTATGGACGTCTCCAATAATTGCGGAATTATGTGTCTTGGATACTTCTTCTGCACGGGTACTGTCCATGGTGAAGAATTCCGGATTCATCAGTCCTTCGTTTAATAATTTTCTCACGTAATTGATTTTATCATATACATGATCTGTTTCTGCTTCATGCATGACATTTCCATTTTCGTCCAGGTTATAGCCATCGCTTACGCCCCAGTCCAGACCTGCAATATCAAATTTCAATGCATCTACTGAACCGCCCCAGAACTTGGGTCCCAGAGGCCATACATCGTTGCCGTTATCATCTTTGAATCCACCCTGTTTAATTTTTACAAGCAGATCATAAAACTGTTCCGGAGTGCGGATTTCCCTTGGATCAATTTTTAACTCATCTGCAATTTTTTTCTGGATATAAGGTCCTCCCAGATATTCATTTTCCGGAATGTACTCCAGGGAACGGTCAATTTCATCGATTCCAAGATGCATTAAATATACGGCGCCATTGAAATCATCACGGAATACAATGTTTTTCTTAGAATCATGGGGAAGATAATCATCTTCATAATATTTGGAATATACTTTGGAGTTTTTCATATACTCGGATACATCTGCAAACATACCTTCTTTTGCTGCTTTTAACAGCAGCGGAAATTCCGGTCTGGTGGAGTCATTTAAATACGTAACAATTACATCCGGAATGGTGCCTGCCGCCAGCTGGGAAGCCAGGACTTTTGCATCGCTGTCACCGGGGGTATACTGTATATTTAATTTAATACCGGTTCTTTTGGTAAGTTCCTGCATTACCGGCGTATTGTTAATATCTTCCGGTAATGTATATCCGATATCATCCACATATACCTGTACATTAATCGTCCGGTCTGCAATCCATGTATCCGGTTTGTCAGCAGCAGTTTCTTCTTTGGAATCCGCCGTTTTTGTTTCTGCATTCTTTGTGGTTTCTTTTGCGCAGCCTGCCAGCAGCCCTGCTGCCATGGTTCCTGCCATCATTACCGCCAGTATTTTTGTTGCCAGTTTCCTTTTCATATCAACAAATCCTCCTTTTGAAAGCTTTTTATTAACTCCCGTTACCATAGTCCCACTTCCGTGGTCTTTTTACAGATCCGATTACAGATAATAACCATTACCAGTCCCACGATCCCCTGTATCAGTCCAATTGCCGTGGCATAACCAAACTGTCCGCCCTGTAATCCCACACGTACTACATAGGTATCAAGAGTGTCTGCCAGCGCCATATTTCCAGGTGTTCTTAACAGATAAATCTGTTCAAATCCCGAGGAAAGAAGTCCTCCGATTCCCATGATAAACAGCAATCCGATGGTTCCCCGGATACTTGGCAGTGTAATGTGCCACATTTTCTTAAGCTTGGAACAGCCATCCATCTCTGCCGCCTCATACAATGCAAGATCCACACTGCTGATTGCCGCCAGATAGATAATGGAATCCCATCCGATATTCCTCCACAAGTCCATGGAAAATAAGATCTTAAAGAAATACTTTGCCTCCATTAGGAAAAAGGTGCTTCCATCTCCGCCCATCTGTGAGATTATCTGATTTAATACTCCGGTATTAGGTGCCAGTATTCTCTGCAGCATGGTTACGATAATAACCGATGATAAGAAATGGGGCAGATAGGTGATGGTCTGGGTAACCTTTTTAAATTTCAGACTGCGGATTTCATTGAGCAGAAGTGCAAGAATGATTGCAAATGGAAACTCCAGAATGCACTTAATCGCACCAACACTCAGGGTATTGCGGATCAGCCTGAAACAGTCATAGCTCTTGAAAAAGGATTCAAAGTAGCGGAACCCTACCCAAGGGCTGCCCCAGATTCCTTTTCGAAACGAATAATCCTTGAAAGCCAGAACACTCCCTGCCATTGGAACGTAGCAGATTAATATGTAATAAATGATACATGGCAGCAGCATCAGGTACAGGGGCCAGAATCTCATCAGCCGCTTTCCAAGCGGTGCCTTGACCAGCCTTTGCCTGACTGGCTTTTGCTTTTTGGACTTTCTTACAGCAGCAGTTTGCATTTGTTCCTCCTCCTTTTATTTGATAAAGTTATTATAAATAATTTCCTGTATTTCCCACAATGGACAAAACATTTTTATTTAGTGTACATTTCTACACACAGCGGATAATGATCCGACAGGTAAACTCCGTCATGACAGTCCGTCCATTTTTCTATCCCGCAGCTGCAAAGCTTATCTTCTGCAAAGATATAGTCAATTTTTTCAGGCTGGGCTAGCTTCCCATAATCATGGAAGGTCCCTCCTGCCAGTGCTGCCATATCCCGGAGTCCCGGATATTCTTTCATGGTCTGCATCTCCTGGGAATCCGGAAAGGCATTAAAATCTCCCGCCAGAATAACAGGAATATCGGGAAAGCCTTTCTCCTCCCTTAACTTCTGTAAGATCTGGCGCAGTCCCAGTGTCCGTGCCAGGGTTCCTTCATGGTCCAGATGAACATTTATAATCCGGAACAGCTCTCTTGTCTGGAGATTCTGAAGCACCGCCTCTGTACATGCCCGGGGGCAGATGCTCTGCTGGGGATAGCGGCTTCCAGGCTGTGACGGTGTCTTGGAAAGCCAGAAAGTTTCCATGGAGATCAGATTATACTTTCCTTTCTGGTACGCGATGGTGGTCTGTTCATCTTCCAAAGTGCTGCTTCGCCCGCACCCAATCAGGTAATACTCTGTCAGGTTTTCTTTTAACCAGACGGCGACATGGGGCAATACCTCCTGAAAACAGATTACATGGGGCTGCTCCTGGGCTATTTTCTTTAAAATAAACGGCTTTCTGGCGGAAAAACAATTTATGCCATCCTGATTGTAATCACATCTTATATTAAATGCGGCCAGTTTTATCATCCTTCATCCCTCACCCTTTCCGGTTTGTGCTGAGGCGGATTTTTTACAACGCTTTCGTCTTCCTGGCATACGTAGGTTTCAAATCCATCAAGATCATCTTCCCGAAGAATAAAGATTCTTGCCCCTCTTTGCAGCCCCTCTTTCCCATAGCCTCCGTAGCCGCTTGCCCTTCCGTAGCCAAGAACAATGCCGTACATCTTTCCCCAGAAGTCGTTAGCATGGTCATGCCCTGCAAACAGCCCCCTGGTATGCCCTTCCTCCAGCATTGCCGTAAAAAATCCAGAATTGATACGCGGGCAGCCAATGCCCTCATTTTTCTCTCCATAGCAGACTTCCATATCCCATAATTCATGAAACTCGGGTATTGCCATATGTAAAAAAGTGAGTGCCGAAAATGCTTCGCCCGGATTCTTTTGTTCATACTCTTTCATCATTTCCTGGTACCAGCTTATTTGTTTTTTCCCCAGATAAGCATAATCCCCAACCTGGGGCATTGGGTTATAATCTCCGGAATCCAGACCGCAGATCAGCCAGCGCAGCCTTTCTTCTTTGCTGCAGACCTCAAGCATATGATTTCCGGTTCCTTCAATCCCGTTCCCGCCATCGTATGCCAGACAGCCCGGCAGTTTTCTCACTTCTTCAAACAGTTCTTCATGGCTGCTGTTAAATTCCACGTCGTGATTTCCAAAAACAAAAGTCCATGGTATTCCGGACTGGATAAATGGCGCCAGTGCCTTTGGAAGATACTTAAGGTTTTGTTCTCCGTATACCGTATCTCCGGTAGTAATTATTAAATCCGGGCGTTCCATGGCAATCAGCCTGCCCATCATTTCCGTCGTTCTTGCATCGTCGGCATCATCATTGGTATAATGGATATCCGTAAACTGCATTACCTTAAAAGTCCCGTCATTTCTGAAATATAATCTGTTATTCATATCCACTGTCCTTTCTTTTTTAACTTATGCTTATGTGAAGTATTGGTAACATACATAATTCCTATATAGCTTATCCATTTTATGGATTTTCTGCAATAGATAGAAATTAAGAAATCAGTGGAAATTTCTACAATAAAAAAACAGATGCCCGGAAGCATCTGCTTTTTATATTTTTGATTTGTTACTAGTGCCGCCCGGCGCAGATATCAGATACTATATATCGACGTATTTATGCCGGGAGGCACTAGTCAATATAACTTGCTGCACTGTATGCCTGTCTGTAGCTGATATCAGATATAATAATTCCTGTTTCCGGCGTACTGGCATGAATAACCTGGTTGTTGCCTATGTACAGGGCTACATGTCCGATAGATCCGCTGTCATCTAAATAGAACAGTAAATCTCCTGGCTGTACGCTTCCAACATCAACACTTCTTCCTCCATATGCCTGATCTGAAGCCACACGCGGAATACTGATACCAAAGTTTGCCATAATGGACTGTGTAAATCCGGAACAGTCGGCTCCATTTGTAAGGCTGGTACCTCCCCATACATAAGGATTCCCTTCAAATTGAAGTGCAAAACTTACAATGCTCTGTCTTGTTCCGGAAGTGGAAGATCCCTGTCCGCTGCCGCCGGATGGATCCTGATTGCCCGGAGCTTCTGTCTGAGGCGGTTCTGTCTCCGGAGTTTCTGTTGCCGGAGCCTCTGTTTCCGGGGCATTGGTCTCTGGTGTCTCTGTCCAGGTGGTTTCTGTCTCAGGAGCATTGGTCTCTGGTGCGTTTGTCTCCGGAGCATTGGTTTCCGGGGCATTGGTCTCTGGGGCTTCTGTCCAGGTAGTCTCGGTTTCCGTTTCCGGGGCTTCTGTCTCAGGTGCCTCTGTCCAAGGTGCTTCTGTTTCCGGCGCGGTCGTCTCAGGCGCATTGGTTACAGGCGTCTCTGTTTCCGGCACATTGGTCTGCGGAGCATTGGTCTCAGGAGTTTCCGTCTGCGGTACATCCGTAGTTCCGTTTGTCTGTCCCTGGGATGATCCCTGTGTATTAGCTGCCGCTTCATCTGCCTTACGTGCTTCTTCTAGAGCTGCCTTATAAGCTGCTTCTTCCGCTGCAAGACGCTGTCTTTCTTCCTCAAGGGATTCTGCTTCTTTGAATTGCATGGTGCAGTCCACATACTCTTTTGACACATAGCCTTCCATATCTGAATCCACTCTGACTCTTACCCAGTCTCCCTGATCATCCAGTACACGGAGTTTCTCCGAATCACCGACCATGCCGACAATTTCCTGATCTGTTCCGGCTCCTGACCTGACCATTAAGGTAGTGGTGTTAACGGTAGCAACCTTTCTGCCTACCTGTTCTGCCAGTGCCTCTGCTTCAGAACCGGTGACAAAGTAATCTTTTTTCACATAGCCTTCTACAGAACCGGAACGGATATGATACCATCCGTCTTCTTCTCCCAGAATCTCTGCTGCAGAATTATCATAGAGTTTTCCAAGTACTTCTCCATCATCTGTGTTCGGTTTATTTCGTATATTAACATAAGCATCATCATTAATTTGTGCAATTGCCAGATTGTCATACGGATTGGAAGTCTGGGCTGCACTGCTGCTGTCTGTCCCATCCTGATTGTCAGAAGATCCCTGTGCCGAATCCTGGCTTCCGCTTATACTCGCCTGTATACCAGCCAACGGAACCTCAATTGTCTGTGCTTTTGAAACCAGTCCCAGACTTGAAAACGTAATAGACCCTACCATCAGACATGCTGCAATCATCATCATTCTTTTCTTCATGAAATTTCTACCTCCATATAGCTGTATCAAATTGTTACATAATTGTTAAATTTATTACGTTTTCATTATATCACACTTACACTTTTTGTCAACCTCAAGATGATGCGTTTACTTCGTTCAATCTAAAATTCCCAGTAAAATCAAGATTTTAGCTGCATATATTTATTTTTTATTTATATTTTTTTTCATACATTTACTTAATAATTTCGAAATACTTAATATTAGTAATATCAGAACTAGTTCCTTTTAAGTAAGCAAAAAACATATTGACATTTATCGATATAAGTGTTACTCTTATCATATCGATAAGCATGAATGTGAGGTGAATTGAATGGACATTAATTATAAAGATATAGCAAGAACCTATAAAGCGTTTTGTGATGAAAATCGTATTTGTATACTGGATATATTGAGAGATGGTGAACATTGCGCATGCGATCTTTTGGAAAAGATGCAAATTAGTCAATCCACTTTATCACATCATATGAAGATTTTAGTAGATGCAGAAATAGTCAAAGGACGAAAAGATGGAAAATGGATGCATTATTCCATTAGTCATGAAGGAATGTTAAAAGCGAACCAATATTTGTCTTTTTTTAGTTCGGAAAAAGCTTGTAAGGATCATACGAATAACTGCAACATTTGTAAATAAGGCTGTTAATACAGCCTTTATCTAGCCTCTTCATATCGACACATTTAAATATATAGATATAGAAAGGAGTCAAAAAAATAACTGTATAAACAAGGGTGATTGTTGCCACATTAATATACCACATTAAGGAGTGATACGATTATGAGCAAAGAAAAAGTTGAGGGTATTGGTTTTTTTGAGAAATACCTTACCGTATGGGTCATTATCTGTATGGCGATTGGCATCTTAATTAGTCAATTTATACCTGCTATACCTGAATTTTTAGGAAAATTCGAATATGCCAATGTTTCAATACCTATGGCAGTTTTAATATGGGTAATGATATATCCTATGATGATGAAAGTTGATTTTAAAAGTATCAAGGACGTTGGTAAAAATCCCAAAGGACTATTTGTTACTTGGATTACAAACTGGTTGATTAAGCCATTTACTATGTTTGGTATTGCAACTCTTTTCTTTTATGTGATTTTCAAAAATCTGATTCCTGCTAACCTAGCCAAAGATTATTTAGCTGGAGCAGTATTATTAGGTGCGGCTCCATGTACTGCAATGGTTTTTGTTTGGAGTTATTTATCAAAAGGAAATCCTGCATATACGGTTGTACAGGTAGCAACAAATGATTTAATCATACTGGTGGCTTTTGTGCCAATCGTAAAGTTTTTATTAGGTGTCAGTAATGTAACAGTTCCCTGGGACACATTAATCCTCTCTGTTATATTATTTGTAGTAATTCCACTATGTGCAGGCGTGCTGACCAGGACTCTGGTTATAAAGAAAAAAGGGGAAGCTTATTTCAGTAACAAATTCATACCGAAATTCAACAATACTACAGTGATTGGCTTATTATTAACATTGATCATTATCTTCTCGTTTCAAGGTAATACGATCCTGGCTAATCCGATGCACATCATCTTAATAGCAATCCCTCTGATTATTCAGACCTTTTTGATATTTTTCATTGCATATATTGCATGTAAATTATTAAAGTTGCCTTACAATGTAGGAGCACCTGCCGGAATGATTGGCGCATCAAACTTTTTTGAATTATCTGTTGCTGTTGCGATTGCAATTTTTGGAATGACCTCTCCTGTTGCTTTAGCAACAACTGTTGGTGTATTAGTTGAGGTTCCTGTAATGTTATTGCTTGTCAAAATAGCAAACAGAAGTAAAGGTTGGTTTGAAAGTTAGACTCTTTTCAATCATAATTTTAAAACTATCCACTTGTTTCATCAAATCATTATTAATTATAAATAACTATCTATTAGCATGAACCAAATATAAAAAGAAAGAGGTAATTTTTATGAAAACTATGATTATTTACGAACCAGCACTGTGTTGTGATACAGGATTATGCGGAGTCAGCATCGATCCAGAACTGCTGCGGCTTTCTACGGTATTAAATAACTTAAAAAAGAATGATGTTATCATCAAGCGCTATAACTTAAAAAATGCTCCGCAAGAATTTGTTGATAATTTAGAGATTAATAAATTAATTATGAGTGATGGTATTAATTCACTTCCGGCGACAGTCTTAGACGGTAAGATTGTAAAAACAAAAAATTATCCAACAAATAAAGAAATTGCACAACTTCTAGATATACCAGAATCGTTTTTAGGTGAAGAAAAAAATCCGGCAACCGGTTGCTGCTGTAAAGGGGGATGTTGTTAATGAAACCATTTGATATAAAGGAAATGTCACTTACAAAATATTTATTTTATACGGGAAAAGGTGGAGTAGGTAAAACATCAACAGCTTGTGCAACAGCCGTCACATTGGCAGATAACGGGAAAAAAGTGTTATTGGTGAGTACAGACCCTGCATCTAATCTTCAAGATGTATTTAATACTAAGTTAACAAATAAAGGTGTTGCAATTGAAGAAGTCCCTGGATTAGTTGTTGCAAATTTAGACCCAGTGCAAGCTGCATCTGAATATAGGGAAAGCGTAATAGCCCCTTATCGTGGTAAATTGCCAGATGCAGTATTAACCAACATGGAAGAACAACTTTCCGGGTCTTGTACAGTGGAAATAGCTGCTTTTAACGAATTTTCAAACTTCATTACGGATCAAAAGGCTCAGGAGGAGTACGATCATATTATTTTTGATACTGCACCTACTGGACATACGCTAAGAATGTTACAATTACCGTCGGCTTGGAGTAATTTTATTAGTGAAAGTACACATGGAGCATCCTGCCTGGGTCAGCTGTCAGGATTAGAGGAAAGAAAGGATATCTATAAAAAGGCCGTTGAAACCTTAGCCAACAGATCCATGACTACATTAATTCTGATATCACGTCCAGAGGCTGCTCCTTTAAAAGAAGCCGAAAGAGCAGCGAATGAATTAGCTGAACTGGATGTCAAGACTCAAATACTTGTAGTCAACGGTGTGCTTAAAGATCACGATGATAGTGTATCGAATAGTTTATATGAGAAACAGCAAATAGCCATAAAAAATATACCAGCTGGTATAAGTAATATTCCTTGTTATTATGTACCATTAAGGGCTTACAATATTACCGGAATGAATAATGTTCGAAATCTTCTGGTAAAAGATAATTATATAGTAAGTAACGCAACATTACATTCCAATCGTATTCCTCATCTCTCTAATGTAATTGAAGATTTATTTCTTAGCAATAAAAAGGTCATATTTACTATGGGTAAAGGAGGTGTTGGAAAAACCTCTATAGCGGCAGCTGTTGCCCTGGGATTAGCACAAAAAGGAAAAAAGGTACATTTAACAACGACTGATCCTGCGGCACATTTAAAATTTGTTATTGAAGAAAATGAAAATATCTCAATGAGCCATATTGACGAAAAGATTGAATTAAAACGTTATCAGGAAGAGGTATTATCAAAAGCGAGAGCGACCATGTCAGCTGAAGATATTGCTTATGTAGAAGAAGATCTTCGATCACCTTGTACCCAGGAAATTGCCGTTTTCAGAGCTTTTGCTGAGATTGTGGATAAAGCAGAGAATGAAGTTGTCGTAATAGATACCGCTCCTACCGGGCATACCTTGCTTCTGTTAGATTCCACTCAAAGTTATCATCGTGAGGTAAAACGAACACAAGGAGATATTCCAGAATCAGTAAAAAAATTATTACCCCGCTTAAGAAATTCCGATGAAACAGAAGTTATAATAGTTACCCTTGCCGAGACTACTCCGGTATATGAAGCAATGCGTTTAGAAGAAGATTTAAAACGTGCAAAAATAGCAACAAAGTGGTGGGTGATCAATTCATCAATGTACACAACAAATACCACTAATGAAATGTTGCGGGCAAAATCGAGTCACGAAATTGAATGGATTAATCAAGTTGACAAACATTCAAACGGAAATTTTGCAGTAATAAAATGGAGTGCTGAAGAGATTAAAGGAAAAAATCTTCTATTAATGTAGGTGATTAATTATGAAGAAAAAAATAGCATTTATTTGTGTTCATAACTCATGCCGATCTCAAATAGCAGAAGCACTTTGCAAACATTTTGCAAATGATAAATTCGAATGTTATTCTGCCGGAACAGAAATAGCCCAGAATATTAACCCAGATGCAATAAGGCTTGTTAATCAAATTTATGATATAGATATGAATAAAACACAATTTCCTAAGATGATATCAGATATTCCAGAAGTGGATATCGTTGTTACAATGGGATGTAACGTTTCCTGCCCGACTATGCCTTGTAAGCATCGTGAAGATTGGGGACTTTCTGACCCGACTGGAAAAACAGATAATGAATTTATCTCCGTTATCCATTTGATCGAATCTAAAGTAAAAAACTTAAACAGTAGATTTTAAGTTTCAAAAGTTAATATTAATATAACCATGGTATTATAACTAAAAGTACGAAGATTTTTTTCTTCGTACTTTTAGTTATGATGTGCCTTAATCAAGTTAAACAAAAAAATAGCCATCTCATGACGGCTATTTTCGCTTATTCATTTATCGTTTGACTAAATACATAACAATGTTTAATCTGTACACCATTTTTGACACCAATTTCATAAAAAACTATAAAAATTTATAAGAAGATACATAATTTAGAGATTTTAAGATAACTTAAAATCATCCTTTTTTCTTACTAAAATCAGGTGTTCCAGCCATCTCATAAGGTGTCATTTGGTAAACATAATAATTCAACCAGTTTGTATACATGTTATTCGCATGGGATCTCCACATGAGAACCGGCTTATTTTCCGGATTATTTCCCTGATAATAATTCAGCGGCATATCGATATCCAGTCCTTTGCCCACATCTCTTTTATACTCTCCATCCAGCGTCACCCGGTCGTACTCCGGATGTCCCATGACAAATATTTGCCTGCCATCTTTGCTCATAGCCAGGAATACCCCTGCTTCATCGGAATCCGCCAGAATCATAAGATCCCCGCATGCCTGGATGGACTCCCTGGGAACCTCCGTATGTCTGGAATGGGGTGCCAGGAACATATCATCAAAGCCCCTTACCAGAGGAACCTTGCGGTTTAGTACCTTGTGCCAGAATAATCCGAACATCTTGCGGTCCAGGGGTTTCTTCTGAATTCCGTAATGATAATACATAGCTGCCTGAGCTCCCCAGCACAAATGAATGGTGGAGGTAACATTTGTCTTCGTCCATTCCATGATCCGGGTCAGTTCTTCCCAGTAATCCACTTCTTCAAACTCCAGCTGCTCTACTGGGGCACCTGTAATAATCATACCGTCAAAGCTTCGTTTCTTCACATCATCAAAGGTTATGTAAAACTGATTCAGATGGCTTGTCGCAGTGTTCTTCGATTCATGAGAAGTTACCATCAGGAAGGTAATGTTAACCTGCAGCGGCGTATTCGATAAGGAACGCAAAAGCTGCAACTCGGTTTCCTCCTTTAATGGCATGAGGTTCAATATCGCAATTTCAATCGGACGGATATCCTGGTGCATAGCACGGCTCTCATCCATTACAAATATATTCTCCCGCTCAAGGATCTCTTTTGCTGGTAAATCACCCAGTACTTTAATTGGCATACTCATCACCTTTTCTTATTTTCTCGTTTTCATTGGTACTAGTATAACACATTCTTTTCTTCCAGTAAAAGTAAAATTTTATGGCACACTTGTACGTGTGCCACAGACATTACATAAGCGGTGCAAATAACCGCAGTACCATTCCGATAAGCTTAATCACCGGATTAAGCTTTTTATAATCTTCCTGTGTTATTTTCTGGCACTTTTTCAGTGTCTCCTGGAAGTCCGCTTCAATATTTGCAATTTCCGCATTTTTATATAACAGTGCCGCACACTCAAAATGCAGATACATACTTCTGAAATCCAGGTTGATTGTCCCTACTATCGCTTTTTCGTCATCGGATGTAAAGACTTTCGCATGAACAAATCCCGGGGTATATTCATAAATCTGCACTCCGGCATCCAGCAATTCATCGTAATAGGTTTTAGCCAGTACAAAGGCATACCATTTATCCGGAATATGAGGCATCATAATAATGACTTCCACACCTCTTTTTGCAGCATAGGTCAATGCAACTTTTAATTCCTGATCCAGAATCAGATACGGCGTCATGATATGTACATATTTTTTCGCCGTAAACAGGATATCCATATATACCAGTTCCCCAACCTGCTCCTTATCTACCGGGCTGTCTCCATAAGGGATTACAAACCCATCCCCCGGTGCCGGTATCTTCAGCTGGGGCACATCCACATATTTTCTGTAGTCTTCTTCACTGTGGCGCTTGTCCACGTTCCACATCTTCAGAAACAGCAGCGTAAAACTTTTTACTGCCTCACCCTGAATCATGATGGATGTGTCCTTCCAATGTCCGAAGCGTTCTTTTTGATTGATATATTCATCTGCCAGATTAATTCCTCCGGTAAATGCAAGATATCCGTCAATCACCAGGATTTTTCGGTGGTCCCGGTTATTCTGGATTGTAGATAACGCCGGCTTAATCGGAGAAAACATCCGGCACTGGATTCCCAGCTCCTGCATTCTCTTGGGGTAATTATAAGGAAGCAGAACAAGGGAGCACATGCCATCATACATGAAACGTACTTCCACCCCTTCTTTCACTTTTCGCTCCAGAATCTCCAGGATGGTATCCCACATGACACCCCGTTCCACAATAAAATATTCCATAAATATAAAATGCTGTGCCCGCTCCAGCTGTACAATCATCTCTGCAAACTTATCTTCTCCAAGGGGAAAGTATTTTGCAGAGGTATTCTGGTAAACAGGAAGATTCTCCACACGATATAAATAATCGGAAAGATGTGCCATGCCCTCATCCTCCCGGCGCAGATTTTCCAGAACATCTGCATTCTGGGGAGTCAGTTCTTTTGTTTCTATATTCAATCTTTTCAATCTGGAATTTACCCATTTGGTATCAATCTGTAACTCGATAAATAAGTAAAACAATGCTCCAAATACAGGTATTACCAGAATGGGTATAATCCAGGCAATCATAAATGCAGGATTTTCTCTTTTATTTATGATATAAATAACAAGTACCAGTGCCAGGGCAACTACAGCTCCATAGGCATAAAACATATAGTCTCTTAACAATTCAAATCCTAGAAACAGTATTCCAATCTGAATCAGCAACAGGAAAATCAGAATTGCACTGCGACTAAATACAACACTAAAAAAACCTTTTTTACCTTTTTCCATCTAATCCCTCTTCTCTAAAAATACAACAAATGCCGCATAATCTCATATTATAACATACTTTTCCTATTTTCATAGGTCTAATTTCCAATTAGGTACTCTTATTTCCTTTGGCGCCTGCAACACCTTTGGTCATTACAGGGTACAATTTCGAATTATAATTATCTTCTCTTAATTCCCAAACATATGATATACTGAGATCGGTACTGAAATTACTATATTATCCGAGGAGGAATACAGATGAAATTACAGCAGCTTTTAAGCTATACCAGAAAAGCCGTTGATGAATACCAGCTGATTGAAGAAGGAGACAGAATCGCTGTGGGAATCTCCGGCGGCAAAGACAGCCTGACCATGTTATATGCCCTTCATGGCCTGAAACGTTTTTATCCAAAACATTTTGAGCTGGAGGCAATTACAGTGAGTCTGGGTTATCCCGACTTTAACCTGGAACCAATCCGAAATCTTTGTAAAGAACTGGAGGTTCCCTATACGGTGATCGATACGGAAATCGCCAGAATCATATTTGATGAAAGAAAAGAGAGCAATCCCTGCTCCCTGTGTGCCAAAATGAGAAAAGGCGCCTTTAATGAGGCAGCCAAAAAAATGGGATGCAACAAAGTAGCCTACGCCCATCACAAAGATGATATTGTAGAAACCATGCTGCTCTCCCTTATTTTTGAAGGCCGCTTTCACTCATTTTCACCGAGAACATACCTGGACCGCATGGACATGACGGTTATACGGCCACTGATGTACGTACTGGAAGCAGATGTTATCGGCTTTAAAAATAAGTACCGCCTTCCGGTTGCCAAAAGCCCTTGTCCGATTGACGGCTATACCAAAAGAGAGTATGCTAAAAACCTGATCCGACAGCTTAATGCGGAAAATCCCGGCGTGAAGGAAAGAATGTTCACCGCCGTTTTAAATGGAAATATCCCTGGATGGCCACAGCGGATTCCCCATACCAGACAGTCGTAACATCAGTTTCAGACACGCTCTTTTATGACTACATGAACCACATCACCGGGCTGTTTTTGGATTTTCTGCCGGATGTCTTTGCGAAGTCCTATGATATGGCAGGGTGTTTTCATCCGAACCAGGCTCCCGGCATAGGGTTCTCCGTCAAAAAGAGCATCTACCTTCACTCTTCCTTTTCCAAAAACTTCCCTTACATCGAAGGGAATCTCTACATAAGCCCCGTCTATATCGGGGACTTTTTTAATTTCAGCATCAAACTCATAACTGTTTGTATTCAATCTGTTACCTCCTCTAGAGCGTGTTTTAAAATTAAAAGTTGCACAAAACAAATGTTTTGCATCCCCGT
>OASR01000173.1_pt1 | contig 35613 bp, 28 predicted proteins | sample 1475751 | NCBI WGS metagenome assembly OASR01 (sample SAMEA2579907, study PRJEB22360) | human gut metagenome | biome: human gut; feature: human-associated habitat; material: faeces | place: Denmark | collected 2008/2010 | reverse complement strand
CTGAAAACATATCAAAATCTTTTTCAAAAAGTTCTTGACATATCACCAGAATGCTGTCTTTTCCCATCCGGATTCACTTTCCAGAATCTCGATTTCTACCTGGTATGTTATTTTTTCATCCGGTTCTATAAACTTCAGCTTTCCTTCTTTTCTCATCACATCTCTGCCATCAGGATAACAATTTCCCGGTTCCAGCCCCAATACATAGTCTTTTACACCCATCATCTTCCACTGGGTAAAACAGGGGAGCACTTTTGGGTCAAACCGGATCACAAGACCCTTTTTGATATCCGGGTTATAAATAGCCGCCATACCGGCTTCCCCAAAGGTATGATAATAGCACTGCTCCACATATCCCGCCTCCGGCATCTGCAATTGATTCCAGCTGTTCATCCCCTTTGCCGCATGTTCATTTCTGGGAACTACCTGATCAGAGGGAAGATACAGCCTGGCATTTTCGCTGAGCAGGGGATACCCCATATTCATATGGTACAGCAGCATCAAAGGACTTTTTTCAGAGCCGGTATTCTCCACTGTATCCCTTATTGTAATCCGGTTCTCTGACAGGGAACAGCTGATCATGCGGTGAAACATCAGCTTATCCGTAAAAATACCTGCCTGATTCATAACTGCTTTCCAAACGATTTCCTCTTCTGTTATGTCATAAGAAACCCTCTCCGCCGGGCAGTTGGATATGCTGCCGTGAAGTGGCAGCTTTACACCCTGATCCACACAGGGACTTCCTACAGCCGTCAGTCCACAGGTGGTCAGGAATCCCGCCGTAAATGATTTTAGAAACCCATCTTCTTTGTCGTCATAATAGGCCGGCGCCACATATCCGGCTGGAGAAAAATACCCCAAATTATCCCCGCGAAATGACAGCCTTGCGATGTCTCCGCAGCGGTCTGCGGATATAGTAAACTCCAGACCTCTTCCATTTTTCACCTGAAACAGACGCATCCCGTCTCCTCTGCCTCCTGTGAGACGGAATTCTTCCACACCCAAAATCTGTGAATCGTGTCCGATGTATTTTTTTCTGTCTATGTATTTCTTTCCGTCCATGTATTTCTTTTCATCCATGTATTTCTTTATCTCTATGTCTTTCTCTATTTCCATGTATTCCTCCGTTTCAGCTTACTTGTCTGCCACATTCAGCTATCCCATCAAGTGCCGGACTGACGGATAGAGCTGTCTGTATTTTTCATAATATGGTTCATAAGCTTCTCTTTGCTCCTGCCGGGGATAATAGGTCTCTAATTCCTTTACCATTTTGTCTGCTGCTGATTCCAGATTCTCAAAGATGTTACAGGCAATTCCCGTCAGCATGGCACTTCCGGCTGCTCCCGCTTCGCTGGAGCCCAGAGATACCACGGGAACTCCTAATATATCCGCTTTCATCTGCATCCAGACCCTGGAATTTGCCCCGCCGCCCACGGCTTTTAGTTTTTTAATTCCGATACCTGCCTTCCCAAGTTCCTCCATATTCAGCCGCATCTCATAGACTACCCCTTCCAGCATTGCCCGGTACAGGTCAGATACATTATTTGCGGCAGTAAGACCTGTGATTGCTCCCCTGGATCCGGTATCCATGTAAGGTGTGGCTGCACCTGCAAAATGAGGAAGCACCAGGATACCTGTGGGTTCATCTTTCATATTGCTTTCCAATACTTCGTAGACAGACTTATTTTCCTGTTCAGCCAGATATTTCTCATACTTTGCAAGATTGTCAATATACCATTTTACCAATGCTCCTCCGGTAAAGGAGAACGCATAGCAGAGATATTTCCCTGGAATTACATAGGGTACAATTGCATAACTTCCCTGGTACAGCACATCATTTTCCGGTATCCCGGTAAAAACAGGGGTAATGCACTCTACGGTACCTGCACCGTCAACTGCCGCAGCATCACCGAAGACACTTGCACCGATTGCCGCCGCCACCTGATCATGGCTGACAGATACGATCAATGTCTTCTCTTTAAGTCCCAGTTTTGCTGCTACCGAATCTTTGACATTACCGGCTGCCGTTCCGGTGGGAACTGTTTTGGACAGCAGCTTTTCATCAATCCCGGCTGCCTCTAATATTTCCCTGCTCCAGCATAATTTCCGGATATCAAATGCCATGGTCCGGGATGCTATTGAGTAGTCGATCTGTGTGATGCCTGTCAAGATGTAAATAATATAATCTTCCATAAGCAGAATCCTGGACGCTCTGTTATAAATATCCGGACGGTGTCTCTGCATCCACATGAGTTTCGCAATACTGTACATAGAATGAGGCTTCAGCCCGGTAATGCCGGCTATGTGTTTCTCTCCAAGCTTCTCCACAAGCTCCCTGCACTCCTCATCTCCTCTGGGATCTGTATAAAGCATGGACGGTGCCAGGGGAGTATCCTTTTCATCTAACAGTACAAAGGTCTCCCCGAAACTGGTCACACCGATTCCCTGAATATCCGGATTCTGTTCTGCTACCTCCCGGATCACTTCCCGTACCGAATTCCATATGGATTTCGCGTCTATTTCCTGTTCCTTTCCCCCTCTGGACGAGGGATAATCCCGGTAGGCTTTATATATGATTGTTCCCTGATTATCGTATACTGTGAGCTTGCACCCTGTTGTTCCTATATCCAGTCCCCCAATTGCCATCATCATCCCTCCAATCTAAATTTCCATCCAGTCATACCCCAGATAATAGGTAAACGCTTCCTTTAATACCTTCTTCATATGTCCCATCCCCACAGCGGTATGGTGACGAAACCCATTTTGCCCAAGATGGATTAATTTGGGCTGGAGACTGTCAATAACCGCTACTCCTCCGCAGCCAAAATACCCATCTTCTATGGGATCTTCCGTAAATTTTCCTTCCCCCGCATACACCGTCAGCTTCCCATCCTCCGTCTTACAGTTGGAGTAGGTCATGGGAAATGCTTTGATCCTTCCCTCGTTGCTCCCCCATCCGCAGCCGGGGTTTCCTTTGGCAAACATCTTATGATCGGTTACGGTACCTTTTTCTTTCATCAGAGTCTGTGCAACCGGACCGCAGTGGAACAGAATCACCTTATCCGGATCTTCCGTATAATTATTATTCCAGTCCAAAACCGTTGTGGGCTTACCGGATGCCAGCTGCATCGCATACATGTTAATGGCGGAACAGAGATCAATTTCACAGGATGCCACAATGCCTCTGTCGTTTAGTTCACTCAACAGTACGCAGGGTGCAATCCCAAGGATTTCATGCATCTCATCCCAGCAGCGCAGGGTAATGCAGTCCAGGTCATAGGCGGCAATATATTCATCTATTACAACGCTCACCTTTGCAAGTACGGCAGTTTTATCAGCCGGCACACGGCTGAAATCCGTGTAATCCACCAGGCGTTTCACCTTCTTAAGAACCCGGCTGTCGCTGTCCTCCATATTCTGAACTTTAAAAATCAATTCGGACAGATCAAATGTCTCCACCGTGATTCCATATTTTTGAAGGGTAATCTCATCATAGCGCACCGTTTTAAACTTGCTTGTCCGGGCCCCGAAGGCTCCTACCGAAAAACGTTTCATTCCATTTACAACCCTGCAGATACCGGCAAAATCCCTCAGATTATCTGCAAATGTTTCAGACAGCGGATGTACTACATGGGGTTCCAGCATGGTAAATGCAATCCCATATTGATGAAATACATCCGCAAAGCTGAACTTTCCACAATAAGAATCTCTCCTGTGCTCAAAATCCATCTTCCCGATCTCATCCGGGTAAGCATGGAGCAGAACAGGCACTCCCGCATCCTGTACTGCGGCAACTCCTCCATTTTCATCCCCAAAATTAGGCAGACACATAATTACGCCGTCATACTCTCCTTCATGGCTTTTCAGCCAGGCTGCATAGCGTTTCCCCTCTGCCCTGGTTTCTACCGCTCCATATCTGGTCATCTCTTCCTCCGGAATCAGATACTCATATCCTGCGTTTGTGACAGCTTCAGCCATTTCCTTTCTGGCTCCGGCAATTAAAGTTTCCGGGAAAAATCCCCTGTTAGCAAAATACAGTGCAAATGTCATTTGTTTCATTCTCCGATACCTCCGTATTCTTTATAGATATTTTAATCATAGAAGATTTTTTCAAATAAAAATAGAGGCGTACGTTCGAAAAACTGTAAAATCGTCCGAAAGTAATCTCTTTAGCTTTTTAGAGCATTCAGACTTGTTATTCTTTTTGATTAATTATATAATAGAAATAAATTAGGCATATTTCAGAGCATGCTTTATACGCATTTTTTACAATTTAGATACAATTCATGAAAATATAATTGCATGGAAGGAAAATACTATGAAACGACAAACCCGATGCCTTGCATTCAGTCTGGTACTAATGCTGCTATTTTGTACCGGAGTATCAAAACTTTACGTGTCTGCCGAAAGCACTTCCAAAGAAAATACATCCACACACCGGGTATTAAAAGTCGGATATCCCATTATGAAAGGAATATCTGAGATCGATGAAGCAGGTAACCCAACCGGGCAGGTAGCTGATTTTTTAAGTGAAATTTCAAAATATACAAATTGGGAATATGAATTTGTAGAGGGCAACGGCGGTGAACTGATGAATCAGCTGATAGCCGGAGAGCTGGATTTAATGGGCGGCATGTTCTATGATAAAAGCTTTGAGGAATGGTTTGAATATCCCGATTATAACATTGGTTACAACCACGCTGTGCTGCTTGCAAGAAAAAATGATACCAGCATTCGAAGCTACGATATCCAGACACTAAATGGAAAAACAATCGGCGTCTTTGAGAAAGCAGCTGATAAAATAGGCAGGCTGGAAAAATTTCTGGATCTCAACGGGATCACCTGTAAGCTGAAGTATTACACAAATGACGATATGGTTGATGAAAAGCTGCATCACCACTTAGAAAATGGAGACGTAGACCTGCTCCTGGGTAACGACCAGGAAGCGAATGGTACATTTAGGATTGCGGCTGAATTTCAGGCTCAGCCAATGTATATTGTTACTTCTCACGGAGATCAGGAGCTCTTAGATGAATTGAATCAGGCAATGTGGTTTATACTGGACTCCAATCCTAACTATGCCCAGGAGCATTACGATATCAATTATCCTGATTTCACGGATACCAAACTGAATTTTACTCAGGAAGAGCAGGATTTCATCGATCAGGGAAAACCTGTGCGGGTAGCTGCGATTTCACAGTGGCATCCCTTATACTGCCTGGAGGATGAAAGCGACCACAACGGCGTTGTTCCGGAAATATTGAATAAAATAGAAGAAGATTCCGGACTTACCTTCGAATTCGTCTTTGCCAATAATTACAATGCTGCTATCCAGCTTGTGCTGGATGGAAAGGCGGATATGCTGGGATGCTTTCTGGATAACGAAGCCACAGCTACCGAAAAAGGACTGGCACTTACCGCGTCCTATTCCACTATGAGTAATATTGTTGTTAAAAATAAATTTGTAAGCTACCCCTCAGATGGGTTAACTGCCGCTATTTTAGACGGAAGAACGCTTCCTCCATCTATAAAAGCCGAACAGGTAAAGATTTATCCCACAACTCTTGCGGGAATCAAGGCAGTAAACAGCGGCGAAGCCGATTATATTTTTGGATTATCTGCAGGAATGGAACGGGACCTGCAGACCGGCAGTTTTCAGAATGTCACAATCCTTACCACAAATACTACCAAGACGAAGGCCGCTTTTGCCCTTCCACGACCGGTAACCCCTACGCTTCTGACGATTTTAAATAAATCCATCAGCAATTTAACAGAAACGGACAAAACTACCATCACCAACCGCAATATGGTATCTCTGGGATTTAACAATGTTACACTTTCCACACTGATCTATTCCAATCCATTAGCGTTTGTTTTGGTTGTAACCGTATTTCTGCTGCTTCTGGTTGTCATTTCCCTGATCATTGTCCGCTCCAGGGTGAGAAATACTCTCATGAAAAATGAACTGCAGAAAGCAGAAGCTGCAAACCGTGCGAAAAGCGGTTTTCTGTCCAAAATGTCACATGAAATCCGCACGCCAATGAATGCCATTGTAGGTTTATCCAACCTTGCCAGCATGTCAGATGGTGTTACACCCGCGATATCCGAATATCTTCAGAAAATCCAGTCATCATCCCACTATCTCCTGGCTTTGATCAATGATATTCTGGATATGTCCAAGATTGAAAATGAAAAAATGACGTTGGACGCAGAGGAATTTACCCTGTCCGTCATGCTGAACGAACTGGAAAGCATGATTCAGTCCCAGGCGGAGCAAAAAGGTCTGGATTGTACATTTCATTATCAGATACCCCATGACTGGCTTGTGGGAGATGTAATACGGCTGAAGCAGGTATTAACCAACCTGATGTCCAATGCGCTGAAGTTTACACCCCCGGGGGGCAGCATTCGTCTGGACGCAGCAGAGCTTTCCAATTCCGATACCAATGCCCGGATCCGGTTCTCAGTCCGTGATACCGGGGTAGGCATCCCAGAGGATTCATTAGAGCGGATTTTTACCGCATTCGAGCAGGCGGGTAACTCTGTTTCCAAAAGTTCAGGCACCGGATTAGGGCTTCCCATCAGCCAAACCATCGTACAGTTAATGGGCGGTAATCTGAGTGTAGAAAGTACGCCCGGAAAAGGCTCGGAGTTTTCTTTTACTTTAGAATTTCCAATCTGCCAAGAAAAACCACGAATTCTGCAGGGAGATTCTGGGGAGCCGGAAACGGATACACAGATACAGACTGATTTGACTGCACTTAGAATTCTTCTGGCGGAAGACAATGATCTGAATGCTGAAATTGCCACGGAGCTGCTGGAAATGAAAGGTGCTGTCGTACAGCGCGTACAAAATGGCCAGGAAGCCGTAGACCAGTTTCATAACAGTCCTTCCGGCTATTATCAATGCATACTCATGGATATTCAGATGCCTGTCAAAAATGGCCTGGAAGCAACCCGGGAAATCCGTTCCGGCAGCCATCCGGATGCTGAGAATATTCCAATCATAGCCATGACAGCCAATTCCTTTAAGGAAGATATGGATGCGGCATATGCCTCTGGTATGAATAACTTTGTGCCAAAACCTATTGATGTTAACCACCTGTTTCAGGTATTAAGTGATATATTGAAATGATTGTAAGGATTAAAATGATATTAAAAAAGGAAGCACTCAGAAAAACCAGTGCTTCCTTTTTCAGTTAAATTTTATGAATCGATGACCACGCCGAGAAGCTTTACCAAATCTGCCGCCTGATAAGCGTCTATGACAGCTCCCTGCAGCTCCTGATAAGAATCCGACACTGTGATTCCTGCTATCTGGGCTTTCGTAAAATTGATTCCTTTTAACGGCGTTCTGAAAAAAGACGCCTGATTCATTTTCACATTGTTCAATTCCAGATGTGCCAATTTACATTCTGTTAGATTGGCATGTTCTGCATCGACTTCTTCCATCATAACAACATCCATTTTAGCATGATCCAGATTAATGAATCTCATATTGCAGTCCGAAAACTTCGTATGCTTCCAAGTGCTGCTTCGAAAGTCTGTTCCCATCATCTTACAGGAACTCATCTCACATCTGCTAAAGTATCCGTTTTCTATATGGCAGTTGGATAGGTCGCAATTTTCAAAACGAACATCCACGAACCCCGCATTTTCAAAATCACAGCCGATAAACCTGCAATTTTGAAAAAGTACATCGTTAAATTCCAGCCGGGATAAATCCATGCCATTCAGATTTACATTGGATATCAATTTGTGACTGATACAGTCCTCTTCTTCCTGGACTCTTCGTATGTATGATTGAAAATCTTCTGATAGAAGTTCCAGATTTTTATTTAGTTGTGGTTTTTTAAGTTTCATTCGAACTATATTCTCCTCAATGATTATTTCCACGCTAACGTGTTCACTTCTACAAGACAGTATCCCGGCTGGCAACCCTCAGACATTGCTACGATATAAGCCCTTCCCGCTTGAACTGCCTTCACATGTCCCTGCTTATCCACAGTAACGATTGATGGATTCGAAGATGACCATTCCACGTTTGGGTTAGTAGCATTAGCGGGAAATACGGATGCTTTGATAATGAATTCATCTCCGATATTCATACTCTTCTCTTCTATGCTTAGTGTTATTTTCTCCACCAGTATTTTACTTACCTCTATCGTAATTGTGTGACTGTGTCCATCTGCTACTGCAGTTATCTTTGTAATTCCTTCTGATATTCCTGTTACAGTACCGGAATTATCAACCGATGCTATTTGGGAATTTTCCGACCTCCAAATTACATTTTTGTTTGTAGCACTTGAGGGAATAATATTCGCGGTTAACTTTAGTTTACCACCTATTTTAACAGATCCTGTCCCGGGAGATATCCTGACTTCTTCCACTGGCGTTTTTATAATATTTATTGTACAGTAACTTTTTATGCCGTTAAAATCTGCCACTATTCTTGTTTTTCCAACGCCTTTCCCCGTCACTTTACCCGTTTCATTAACAGCTGCAACAGATGCATTTTCTGAGTACCACCGGGCTTTCTTTTTTGTTCCATAATATTTCAAATTATAGGTTTGACCGTATTTCATGCTTAACTCATTCTTATTTAATTTAGGAGCAACTACGGTTATTCTGCATGTAAGTTTATTATAACCGTCATTTGCTGTAATTTTCACTTTACCCAGCCGCTTTGGGGTAACTTTTCCTTTTGAGGAAACTCCGGCTATGCTGTTGATGCTGCTGTTCCATTTTATTTTCCTTTTTGTATTATATACTTTCAGCTGCACTGTACTTCCATATGTAAGATTAATATTTTTCTTATTTAATCTGGGCTTTTTTACCGTAACTTTACATTTTAGATTTCTACCGCCCACACTGGCTGTTATCGTTGCCTTTCCGCTTTTCTTAGCTGTGATCTTTCCATTAGCGCTAAGTTTTATTACAGATTTGTTATTATTACTCCACTTGACCCTGTCCTGTGCACCGGTAATTTTCAGCGTAGTGCTCTTTCCACTCAGCAATGTCAGCTTTGAGTGGCTAATCTTAATAAAACTGGAATTATACGGAAGAGACCCCTCCTGCAATTTGCGAAATCCATCCTGATAAACACCTGTCTGCCCCGGCGTAAGATCAAAGCTTAATCTCACCAGTACATTGCTGTACTGGTAAATATACATCCTTAATCCTGGGAACGAATTGTAAACAATATCCAGATACTGCTTTCTTTTCAAAGCATCCGAATAATTATTAAATACCTCTATCGTACCGCCATTTGGGTCAGATGAATTATATTGTGATAACCGACTGTCCGCAAAATTAACTTTACTTGTATACTGGTTTGGTCTGCCCAATAAATGATTACCATCAGTATCTGCTGAATAATTAATAATATTTTCCACCGGATGCCCTGCATTTTTAAATTCTGTAATAATTTGATACGCATTCATTGAATAAAGTGTAGCTGCATGGACTGGTAATTTACCAGTAACTGATAACATAAAAATAATGCTTAATGCAATGACAAAATAAAACCTCCTTTTAGATTTGTATTTCTTTTCATTCTCTTTCATACTCACTGCCTCCTCTAATTATTGATATCTCATTTTTATCATACTTTTCATTGCATATCAATCATATTTCAGAAAATTTATTCAATATAATTGCAAAAGGCATCAAAAAACCAATTGATTTCTAAAAAACAGAACCTGAAATTGAGGCAAGCAGTTAAATGGGAGACCTAAAAAGTTCCCTATCCTGTCTTCACCCAATATTTGCACATATTTGATCATAAAATTATAGATTGATACACAATTATATGATAAAATAGATCCATATAGGAATCACTTAATTTCTATCAGATACACAGCACATTGAAATCGGAGGAATTTTCTTGAAAAGCAGAGAAAATGAAATAAAGAAGGGTGAAAACAAAAATTCAGAAAGAAAACCAAAGAAAAAGCACCGGAAGCTTGTCATTATACTAGTTCTTATTCTTATGGTCTGTATCTATATTGGTACCTCATTTTTCCTCTCGGCAAATAAGATTGCCATAAAAGAATACAGCTACAATTCAGATAAAATAGACCAGCCGGTTACAATAATCTCCTTAGCAGATTTACATAGCCATTCTTTTGGAAAAAATAATAAGCGCCTTGTCCGGGAAGTGGAGAAGCAAGAACCTGATCTTATATGCATTGTTGGAGACGCAGTTAATTATTATGATGAAGAAGATACTTATATCACTTCGTTAATCAGACAGCTAATACGCATCGCTCCCGTCTATTTCAGTCCGGGCAATCATGAAGTGAGTATGTTTAATAACCACAGATACATTAACCTCAAGCAGGATATCGAACAGGCAGGGGCTTTATATCTGGATCAGACCTATATGGATATTACGGTTAAAAATCAGAAAATCCGCATTGGCGGTTTCTATGATTATGCCTTTAACTATGCAGGGGTTTCTCCTGGGCAATACAGACAAAAAAGCAGTTTTCTGTTTTTACAGGATTATGAAGAAACAGATCTCTTTAAGCTTATGCTTACCCACCGTCCCGAAAGCTTTCTGTATCAGGAGCCGGATTCCAGGTGGCAGATTGACCTGGTTTTATCCGGTCACGAACATGGAGGGCAGATCCGGCTGCCATTTATCGGTGCACTGTACTCTTCACACATGGGAGGCGTATGGTTTCCAAAATTTACGGAAGGCTACCAGGTCATGAATGGCATACCGGTTGTAATATCCAGAGGACTTGGCACCTACAAGGGGAAAAATGTTTCTCTGCGTTTTAACAATATTCCTGAGATTACAAAAATAAAATTAAAATAAGCCTGTACTGCAATGGCTGTTCTCCACGGAGAACAATCATTGCGGTACAGGCTTTATGTTTATTCAGACTTTATAAATACCACCATCCGGCTTGGGGTATTCCCAAATTAGCAGTGTGCATGCCATTTTCTTTCACACTTATTCACTCCAATGTATCACGTCTGTCAATGACGCTGATTTTTTCTACAGTATTCATTTTCGAATCCAGAATAATTTCCGTAACAGCCGGTGCATTCTCTCCTTTTCGGACGATATAAACCGTGGATTTTGGAGTTTGTTCTTTTGTATACTTTACTTTCTTTAATAATTTTCTGAGTTCTTTTCCCGACATCCCTCTGGTTATCCCTGTTGGAAGCATGATTTCTACATCTGCTGTTTTGGAACCTGCGGATATATTCGTGACATAACAATCCTCCACAGACTCGGGCGTAGTACTGTAATTCTTCACTGTGGTCTGCAGATTTTGATCCGTCTTCGTTAGAATGATCTGGGAATTGGACATCCCAGGCACCTCCTGATTCTCATTTTCCACATTGGATACCAGTTGTTCCAACGTCCATCCATGGTCCATAAATTCCTTCACAGGAGCCGGCAGTTCATATAGTTCATGATCGAATTCCACAACGGAGCTGTAAATATCATCGCCCAGGTCAACGGGCTGTTTGTAGCGGGAAGATTCATCTTTATCTTTGATAACATCCACTTCCATTACCGCCCTGCTCTGCAGCTGCAGATTCCTGGAAATAGGCTTATAACAGTGCAAATCTATACTGTCCACGATCTTTGTATCATGATCTGTATTTAACAGTATATTCTGTCCGGAATCGTATTCATAGGAAAGCTGTGTGTCCCCTTCCAGCTCATAGGTATTGTCAGGAGGTCCGTATAAATACTCGATCTCCGCCCGTGTAGAAACACCCAGGGTTACCCCTTTTGGCAATACTACCCTGGCTGAATCATCGGTCAGCATAGAGGTATCTATAATAATGCCTGCCACACTGCAGTCTGCCAGTTTCTGCACATCTGGCGTATCATTAAAAAACTGGACATATACTGCTATTCCATCATTGATAAACAGCTTATCCTCTGAGATCTCAAGAGGGTTCAGTACCTGCCGCAGGGAATCCGTTGTTTCAAATCCCTTATCGGTTAAATCAGTATAACTCATGGGAAAGGTCAGCTTCTGCCTGCCCAATTTAATGGTAAAGCTATAGAGATTTTGCATCGGATCATCTGAGCGGTTATCTGCCTGTTCCATCACTTTATCTGCTTTTACAGAAGAATCTGCTGCCATTTCACTGCCAGCAGGGAATGCAGGCTGCTCTATTACCGTAACTTTATTTCCGCAGCCATTAAGCAGTAAAACCGAAAGGAAGGCTGCACCTATATATGTACCTGTTTTCTTCAAATTGTATCCCCTTTGTAAATTTATACCTATATTTTATCACAGGGAATTTTGATTTTCAATATAGCCGCATGATATTCTGCCCTTAAAATAAGGTTTATCTGGGCCAGCGTTTTTCTCTGGAGGGCAATTTGGGAAAAGCCTGGTGCGGTTCTGTCTGATACCAGTATGCCACACTTGAGAGATCATCCCGGCGCTCAAATAAGCCGTTGTGTGAAACGCCGATTTGCTGAACCGTCACCCGCAGATCTTCTTCAAAAAACACCGGATCCGGAATGTGCCACCGGTAAAATCCTCTCATAGGCGGACAATCATCATTATGATAGGGATGGAAAACCAGCTCATCATGCCTGGAATAATAAGGATAACCCAGATATGGGGTACAATAGGTATTTTCCACGGTCTTATGATCTGCCTGGGAAGCAAAGCTCCAGGAGCCGCCAAAGTAATCTTCCATTCCCGTTCCGCAAATCGTGGGGTATTCCAGGTCTCCATCTATGTAGAATTTCACCTCTCCTTCTCCCCACCAATACCGCTGTAGAGTGGACAGGGCAAGATAAGTTCCGGCATAATGCCCCTTTCCCCTGATCCCATCTGCTATGACATAGTCCACCCCCGGCTCCGTTAACGGCTGTCTTCTCCAGCTGGCATGAAAATAGGTGCATTCTTCCGGCAGGTAATCATAGAGGCAGTAATCTATCTGATAGAAAAATGCCGGTATCTGATTTACATGCTGATTCTCCAGGGTGATGCGGGCACCTCTTTGAAACGGCATTTGAAAATAGGAGTTAAATCCTCTTGCGGGCACCACCGCTATGGGGAGTGAATTTACCATGCATTCCTTACCGAATCCGCAGCAGAAAAAATCACCCAGGGGTACCTCCACCGAAGGAGCTTCTTCTCCGTCCCAGTACATGCGCAGTATCAGATCCCGAAGTACAAAGCAATCGCCTGGAGACGTCTGATTATCCACGGTAATCCAGATATGGCTGATGATGCCGCATCCCTTTATATCCCCCAAAATGACCGTTTCCCCGGGCGGAATATTTTTAAGGCATGGACTTCCTTTCCTGGAAGGCCCCAGGGCACCTGCCGCCATACCGCCCTTTCCCTTTTCTCCTGTGGGATTCTCCGCATTTACAGCCCTTGATCTTCCGTGCCGGAAAAATGGCATTGCGCTTAATTCTCCGGGCAGGCTTCCATATCTCTCCATATGAATTTCCCTCCTCTGATTCTCCATCCGGTAACAACCGTGATAGTACTGTTAATTTTCCAATTATTATCCCTTCGTAGCTCCCATGGTCATTCCCGCTGTCACCCATTTATTCAGTAAGAAGTAAATCACCAGCGGAGGCAGAATTGAAATTACAATAGCTGCAAATGTGGACCCCCAGTCTACATTTCCAAAAGCCCCCACATAATCTTTCAACCCCATAGCTACGGTCTTAGCATTGGAATCACTGATAAAGGTATTGGCGAATATAAAGTCATTCCAGATCAGGATACTGTACATAGAAGCAATGGTGATGACCGTATTTCTGGCTAAAGGAAATACAATCTGTGCAAATATACGGTAAGAGGAACAGCCGTCCACAATGGATGCCTCAATCAATTCATTAGGTACAAAACTGTAAAAGCTCACAAACATCATAACCGAAAGAGGAAGTGCAAATCCTACCTGGGGCAGAATCATGGAAAAGCTGGTATTTAACACCCCCATTTTACTGTAGAAAATAAAGAGGGGAATCAGGGTAATCTGAACCGGAACCATAATTCCAAATGTAAAAAATGCATAAATCCCGCGGTTCATCCTGATATTGAATTTGGAAATAGCAAAACCGGCAGTAGCGCTTAATGCCACAATTAAAATGAGAGATATTCCGGTCACTTTTAAACTGTTCCACATATAACCACCGATTTTCCCGTCTGAAAGAACCTTGATAAAATTTTCAAAGGTAACTTTGCTGGGCAGTGCAAATGGTGCGCTGGCAAGCTCCACAGAGGGCTTAATACTGGCGATAAATAACCAGATTACCGGATAAATCTGAATCACCAGAAATCCCAGAATGAATATAATAAAAATAATTTTCCCGGCTTTTCTTTTCATCCTTTTGCCCTCCTCTGCTTTCTTCTTTCTCTTTCCATCGCTTTTATTTCCCGCTCCTCTCTGCTGGTAAACAGCTTCCGGAGTGTAAATACCACCAATACACTTTCAATAATAATAAATACAGCAAGCGCACTTCCATAGCCGTACTGATTGCTGGAAAATGCTTTCTTATACATATAAGTTGACATGAGTTCGCTGGTATTTCCGGGGCCTCCGCTGGTTAATAAAAATGGTATATCGAATCCTCTCAGCGCTCCCGTCAGGCACATGGTCAGAGTAAGCAGCAGAATATCTTTGATCAGAGGAATTTTGATTTTAAACAGGATCTGAAGTTCCGATGCCCCATCCATTTTAGCTGCTTCATAGACCGAAGGATCCAGTGATACCAGAGCTGCATAGAAGATTACCATATACATGCCGGTAAATCTCCAGCCTTCCGGCACGGAAACAGCTGCCAGCACCGTTTTGACATTCGCAAGCCAAGAAGTCGCAAGCCCGCCCAGTCCCACGGAATTTAAGATCTGGTTAAAAAGTCCCATAGGTTCTGTAGCGTAAATGCTGCGAAACAGCTGGGTTACAGCTACTGTTGTGACGATACAAGGCACATAATACAACGTTTTTACCAGAGTTACCCGTTTCGTCATATAAGTAAGCAATATGGCAAACAACAATCCAACCGATAACTGTATGACCACTACAATCAGCAGATATATCAGATTGTTTACAAATGCTGTATAAAACACTTTATCCTTGAACATGGTTATGTAGTTATCAAACATTACAAAGGTTTTATTCCCTATCCCGTTCCACTTCATAAAACTCAGCCTAATGGATTCTTCAATCGGGTAAAACACCGCAAATATATAAAACAATAATGCAGGCAGCAAAAAAACGGCATAAGCCTTTTTATCACGTATAATTCCCATATCTTCCTCCTCAAATTACGTTGTCCAGGGGGCGGCGCCCCCTGGATCTGATGCACGGATCTAATGCACGATCTATTGCCTGATCTGGCGCATAAACTATTGCCTGTATCTGATGTACGATCTAATGATTAATCTAATGCATTCATCTGATGCCAGCCATATACTTAATTACTGGCATTTGCCGCTACCGAGTCATCTACCAGTTTGCAGAAATCCTCTGCCGACATGTCTCCCGATGCCAGTAACAGCATGTTATCCTGCATCGTCGTATTTGTATCTGCATCCAGATAAGTATCCCAGGGCTTTAAGAAATGTTCTCCGGTAGACTGCATATCTTTTTGGATTCTCAGATATAATTCAGAATAGTTTACTTCCGCCGGAAGCTCTGTTTTGATGGGTGACATCTGCTGTCTTCCTGCATACAGGGCACCATAATTGTCAATGACATACAGTACGAAGTCTTTTGTCTTTTCATCAAACGTTTCCGTGTTAAAAGCCATTCCTATTCCGGAGTTTACGCAGAATTCATTCGCTCCTGTCTTCGCCCCATCTGCGGTTGGCAGATAAAAATAATCAATTTTCCCCGCATCATATGCTTCCTGCATTGCTCCAATTTCCCAGTCACCGATATAATACATTGCCGATTTCCCGTCTAAGAACATAGACTGGGCGGTGGCATAGTCCGTTGCCGCAAAGCCGTCGTTAAAATACTGTCCGATATCCTGCAGGAATTTAACGCCTTTCATCCCCACCTCACTGCTCATGGATTCTTTGCCGTCCCGCAGGCTGATTATAAAATCATTGCCGGTCTCACGGAAAGGCATCATAGCCAGGTAACGCTGTACAGGCCACCGGTCCACACCGTCCACGGAAATCGGTGTCACTCCATTCTCTTTTAGGGTTTGGCACACATTCAGCCACTCATCCATAGTCTTTGGTGCCTGCAGATTGTATTTCTGGAAAATCTCTTTATTGTACCAGGTCATTTCCACATGATATTCCAGTGGGAGAGTATACATCGTTCCATCGGTGAACTCCTGATACTTCAGCGCTGTGGGATAAAAGGAATCGTATTTTCCATTGTCCTCCAGGAATTTCTTCACATCTACCAGCATTCCTGCGTCTACCAGCTCCTTACAGTAGGGATCCGCATCAATATCTATAATATCCGGCATATTTCCGCCAGCGATCAGGGTCTTTAATTTTTGCAGATAAGAAGGGCGGTCTGCTGTTGTCTCAATTTCAATCTGCCAGTTTCCTCCCTTTTCCTTGCTGTACTGCTCTGCAATCTCCCTCATAGTCTGGTCAATTGCCCCGTCTACCGGTCTGGATGTTAACCATTTGACACTGGTTACCTCATCCTTGTCCCCCTTTGCACCAGCCTCTTCACTGCCGGAATCACTTCCTGTATCACTGCCTGCATCATTTGCCGCATCACTTGCATTCTTTTCTGTTTTCACTTCCGTACCTTTATCATTTCCACTTCCACAACCCACCGCAAGCACTGCTGCAGCCGCAACTGCCATAATAACACCTAATGTTTTCTTTTTCATAGGAATACCTCTTTCCATCCTTTAAGTACGTGTTTTCACTTATTAAGAGTTCGTTTTCACACAGTAATCCAGCAGCTTGACACTGCCCTGAATCACATAGATTCCGGCTTTTCCGCCCTTATAACGATACATTCTGGTAGACATTGCCGTCTCATCATTGATATACAACACACAGATATCATCCTCCCGGACCAGAAATACTTTAAACCGCTGTCCCCCGGGTAACTTTCTTGCAGTCTCGATCTGATATGGAACATCTCCTTTTATCTGCCATTGGTACAGCCCTTTCTCCGACCTGGGCCACATATCCCAGGCTGCCTGATTCCGGTTCCGGTTCATACGCAGGAAATAACCCTTTTCCAGTCCTTTATCCGTATGTAATGCGATGCCGAATTCATGTGCATCGGCAACCTCAAATTCCAGTTCCGCCGAAAAACAATCTTCCGGTATATCATACAAAATTGCCCCTAAGGTTTCACTGGAAATATCTCCCTCCGGTGAGATGCTGCAATTATAGTAATCCGGTGCTCCCGGTCTGGTTTCTGTCTGATAGAAGTTCTTCAGCGCCTCCGTTGGCACAGTGCGAAGCACCCCGGTTTCCCTTTCCTGAACCAGCTGGTGAATAGCCATGGTACCGCCCCATTCCCAGGGTCCAAAATCATCTGCCCCGTATTTGCTTGCAATCCAGCCAAACGCATATCGTTCCCTCCCGTCAGAGGCTGTCTTAATGGCATAGTTCGCTCTGGTGTCAAACACATCATCTTCCGGTATCAGCCAGGGACCGGACAGACTTTTGGAATAGCGGTAATGTGTGGTAAACTGATCGGAAAATGTGGAAAAAACCAGATACCAGTAATCACCCATCTGAAAAACCTCCGGGCATTCCATAGTAATATACATCCTGGGGCTGTAAAATGGTTCGGCATAGGTCCAGTTCACCAGGTCTGCAGACTTTGAAAGCCCGATACAGCCGCCCCTTAAATCCCCGGAATCTTTCAGTCTGGCAGCCAGTAACATGTAATAACAGTTTTCATCTTCATTCCAGAAAACATAAGGATCACGCCAGTCAAATTCTTCATAGATCACACCGTCCGCCGCAAAGAGGAAATCCTTTTTTGTTTCCAGGTGTTCCGGATCCGCTCCCACTGCCTCCATTACGGTCTGCACGCTTTTTCCATTTATCTTGATATCTGCATTAAATGCCGTATAAAATGCATGGTAAATCCCGTCCCGGTCTTTCATCACCGATCCCGTATATGCATTTTTGTTAGGTTCCAAATCACCTCCCCTTGCAATGGCTTCTCCTCTGTATTCCATACTCTGGAAATCACGGGTTGTCACCAGATGCCAGGTAGTTTCTTCTGCATATTCTTTCTCTTTTAATCTCGGATCATGAAGATAAAAACCATAATAAGTTCCATTCTCATAATAAGGGATTAAATCACCTACCCATGCATTTTCCGGCTTGTAAAACAGCTTTTTCATATTGCTTCTCCTTTCGTGCAATTATCACTTATGCACTGATGCATTTTCTTTTGCTTGTATCTAAATATTAGCATAACATCCCTATATTTTCAACCTTTTCTCTCCATTTTTTGTATATTCTCTACAATTTACCAGTATTTTTTTATGGTTTTTGTGTATGATTTATATATTTATAAATAATTATCGTGCATTTCGTGCATTAGTGATTGATTTTTTATTTTTATATGCTATAATGGATACTAAACAGGAGGAGTATTTATGAAATGCACGATTAAAGATATCGCAAAAGAACTGAATTTATCAAGGAATACGGTAGCGAAAGCCCTGAAAGGCAGCAGCGAAGTCTCTCCTAAAACTCAGGAACTGGTTCATGCAAAGGCAAAAGAAATGCACTATATCAGCCACACCGAGATTTCACCCGCCGGGCAAAAGCCTGCCAATAAGGGATCCATTCTCTTTTTAACCCGTACCTATGCAAATGATTCCGAATTCTGGAGCAGCGTTCTAAAGGGAATCGAGGCCATACTGTCTGCTGCAAATTACCACCTTGTTCTGGGTATTATGTCAGACACCGATTTAAAAACCCTTCAATTCCCGGGTTCCATCTACGATCCCAGCATAAAGGGCATAATCATTGTGGAGATTTGTTATGAATCGGTATGCAAAGCACTTCTGCAGTTTCACCTGCCAATCGTGACGGTTGATATGCCAAAGAACTACCACGACCTGATGGGGAAATTTGACATCATTACAATGGAAAATAAAATAAATATTTATAATATTACAAATCAACTTCTGGAAAAGGGGGCGAAAAGATTTGGATTCATAGGTGATATTTACACTTCAAATGTAGGCAGAGGATTCCAGGAACGGTATGATGCCCTGAATGAATGCCTCAAAGAACATAATTTAAAATTAGACCAGAAATGCTGCCTGCTCCATGAAACAACAGACGACTTTCGGAATTTTGGATTAGTGATAGAAAAAATTCAGCAGATGTCAGGCCTCCCCGATGTCTTCATCTGCGGCAATGACTGGCTTGCAATCCAGCTGATCTATGCCCTGCAGTTCTTGGGGTATAAGGTTCCCAGGGATGTCAGTGTGACCGGATTTGATAACATTCCCGCCTCAGAACGGATTGTCCCGGCGCTAACAACCATCAGCACCCCCAAAGAATATCTCGGCATAGCTGCCGCTAAGCAGATCATAGAACGAATTGACCATCCGGATGCTCCCTGTATCTTTGCCCAGTATGCAACCGAACTGATAATGCGGGGGTCAACTATTTAATATTTGAAAACAATGCCGGCATTTTCCAAAACATTGCCGGCATTTCGCAATCATTTCCGGCATTTCACAGTACATTACCGGCACTTCGCAATCATTTCCGGCACTTCGTAATCATTTCCGGCATTATCCATCGTCCAGCTTCCCCAGCTCGGCGATGGGTTTGGTACGGGCGCTATAGCAATCACTCCCCGTTGTTATCAAAGATATTTCAAAAAATCGAATTGCGGTATACCGATGGCAATTCTCCAACCTCATTCTTAAATACCTTTGTAAAGGCACGGTAATCCTGAAAACCAACCTGCAGTGCAATTTTTGCAATACTGTCATCGGTAGTCAGCAATATTTTCTTAGCCCGCTCTAGTCTGAGCCTGGTCAGGTAGGCGTGGTAATTCACACCTGTTTCATTTTTGAAAATCCGGCTGATATAAGCGGAACTTAAATAAAATTCTTCCGATAATTTCTGCAGGCTGATATCTTCCGATAAATGTTCCTGTAAATATTCCGTCATTCGATAAATAAGCCGGTTATCAGTATCTGGCGGCATCTTTTGTTTTTCTTTTTCCATTTTATCATGGAGAAGTTTTACTTTTAAATCCTCAATGACTTTTCCAAAGCTGCCAAAATTAACTGGCTTTAAAATATAATCCGCAACCTGCAGCCGCAGTGCGTCCCTGCAGTAGGAGAATTCATCATATCCGGATACCACTATGTACGCGGTGTCCGGTCTGTGCTCCTGTATAATGCGAATCGCTTCCAAGCCTGAGATAATGGGAATATTAATGTCCATTACGACGATATCCGGCTTATAAGTTTTCGCACAGTTTACCGCCATCATACCATCGGTAGCTTCACAGACAATCTCACATCCATACAACTCCCAATCGAATAATTTCCGAAACCCTTCCAAAATGATTACTTCGTCATCTACAAGCATTACCTTCAGCTTTCGCATTTATGTCTCCTCCATTTCCCCGGACCGAAACCAAATGGACATGTATCCATGTACACCCGGCAATATCCGGGAGGTAAAATGCCCCGCCGGACTGCAGCGGGGTTTTGTTATTCTTATTTATGCTTCTCTCATCAAAGTAACTTTAACATCTCCATAGGAATGGCGTCCCTCAAGCGCAGTATCTATGATCAGTTCTGCTTTGCTTCCTTCAAACGCATCCAAATTAAAGGTAAATTCCACACATGCCTCTGAACCATGCAGATTGTTCAAGGGCAGCAGCACGCTTTTTGCGCCCACGACTTCCACTCCGGAAGGAGTATATAAGGTAATTCTAGCCCACTGCTGCTGGCACATCGCTTTTACATTAATTACTGTGACTCTGATGCTTCTGTCTGCACCATGCTTAAAATGCACAGATCCTTTGTAATCCACCATCACATGAAAAGCCGGAAAGGACTGGCGCACCACAAACGGCGAGAGGGCACAGAGGCTGCGTATGGGCAGTAATTCACTTTTCCCGCCTCCATTGCCATTAATAAGCGGCAGATAATCATCCGTTTTCCTGCAATACAGGTCATCTCCATCCTTACAGTTTATAACCATACCGTCTTCTGCAAGGATATCACACTCGTCCTGCCCCAGGAATGCGGGCATGGTCCTCATAACACGGTTAGACAGCTCCGTTGCGGTCTGGGGAACCCACAGCATGTGGCTGGTTTTATCAATGCATAAGGTCGCTATTTTGTCATCCAGCGGTTCCATCCACTTCTGGGGCAGATTGGATACTCCTTTTACGATACCCAAGACAGCTCCAAGGGTTGCGCAGGTACAGTCTGTATCCTCACCAAATGCTGCTGCTTTGCAGAGGCAGTCGCCAAAATCTTCATTTCCATAGAGCCAGCCCGCTATGGTAAATGCCACATTTTCCGGCGCATCAAATCCGGGAGCTCCAATCTCCAGCCCCTCATTATCCAAGGCGTTTATCTCACTCAGTTTCACTCCCTGTATACCAAAGGTGCCCGGGGCGGTATTATGAATTTCTTTTCTCGCTTCCCGCAGACTCAAGCCATTGTCGTAACACTCAATTGCTTTTTTTATTACACTTGTGGTTATGCTGTCCTCAGGAATATAGGACAGACCGATGTCGATCAGCTTCCTGGTATTGCCTTCCACAAATGCCGCACTCTGCAATGCAGCAAAGAAGATTTCCCCATACATGCCCTCACCTGCATGATCAACAATGGCATCTTCATATGCATAACGTGCAGCTATTTCCGGATGTCCGGGAGCCAGGCATGCCCAGATCTCTGAACGGATATAGCATCCGCAGCTGTCTTTATAGGTATTGTCTGCTACCCCGGAAAGAGGCGGCTGCAATCCGGCACGCATATTAGCCTTCCCCATGCCATATTCCACCCAGTTGGGAATAATAAAAGACAGCCAATATTCCCCCAGTATAGCTGCATCTACGCTGCGTCCATAACGCTCCACCGCTGCCAGCCATACAATCTGCAGATCCAGGTCATCGTTGGGCGGCGGTCCCATGGATAAATCCTGTGTATAGAAGTCAATATCGTTTATCTGACGAAGTCCCTCAAATGGTGCACCCAGCACACCTCCGATATTTTTACCTGCCCAGCATCCCATTACCTTGTCTTTGTATTGTTCAAATTTTAATTTCATTCCGTTTCTCCTTTTCTATTTTTAATATAAAAAGTTACCGTTACTCCACCTTGTAAATTTTCTCTGTAAATCAGCCCCTGTTCCAGGGGATAGTACATTTTCAGCCTTTTCTGCACATTTTTGATTCCAATATGCCTGTCTTCTTTTTCATCTGATCCAACAGTCTCCTCTTCCATCAAGAGCTGTTCCACCATAACCCATGCATCTTTTTCCATGCCCACGCCGTCATCGGATACCATTATCTTCACATAATCACTGCGTACCTCATCCACTTGCACCAAGAGGCTGATTGTTCCCCTGTAACCTTTATTGCGCAGGCCGTGCATCACACTGTTTTCCACAATTGGCTGCAGGATAAAATTTGGAATCTCCGTCTGCTCCAGTGCCTGGTCGATGTCGTATGTGCACCTGAGATTGGGATACCGGCAGCTCATCAGTCCCAGATATGCCTGTACTAATTTCACTTCATGGGCAATGCTGACGATCTGACTGTCAACCTTTACACTCAGACGGAAAAAATCTACCAGCATCAGAATCATTTCAGCCACTTCCATATCGCCGTTCAGTTCCGATTTCAAACGGATTGTATCCAGAGTATTATATAGAAAATGTGGATTGATCTGATTCTTCAAATAGAGCAGGGACATTTTCTGCTGGGATAGCTGCGCCTCACGAAGCCTTACTTTTCCTTTATACTCCGACTGGATCAACTCATTGATCCTATCCATCATTTGGTTAAACGCCGCAATGAGCTGCCCCACCTCATCTTCTGCTTCTACTTCAAACCTCATATTCATTTTATCCGGATCAAAGCTTTCCAGTGAATGGGAGAGGTTTAATAAAGGTCTCAGTGTTTTCTTCGTAAAGAAATAATTAAAGAATACCGTTACTGCTACCAGGGCAAAAAATAATCCGCTTAATATTTTCATAAACAGCATGGCATTACCGGTAATAATTTTCATGGGCTTTCGTATAATCAAAGTCATGCTGCTATACTCTGAAGTTTGATAGGACACCAGATACTGTCCCTTTTTACAGGTGCCTTTTTTACAGGTGCCTTTTTCGCAGATATCCAGTCTGCCGTCTTCTATATTTTTCCCGATGTTGTCCAGCCTGCTGTCGCATACAATATCTCCTTCATCCGTAATCAGGGAAAATTCCGAATCCCCATCCAGATATTCCTCCAGTACCTCCTGCATCACCTCCACCTGAGCAGTTAAAACGATGTGCCCAATCCGCTTGTTTGGCGAAAAACCATTGACCTCCCGCACCAGATATAAACATGTATTCTTTAAGGGATTTTTTAGCAGCGGAGCGTAAAACCGCATGAAATCCGGCTGTGTACCCAGTCGCATAATACATCCGTTAATCTGTCCCTCCTGCATTTCCCAGGTCTCCATTTCCCGGATAAAGCTTTCAATATCATAGTTCAGTTTCCGGGCAGGATTTAACGTATCATTTGCCATAATTAAAGAATCTGCATCGAAAATATACACGCCGTCAATATCTTCCCGTATCGTGATCAGAGAGGTATATAACGCATTCAGATATTTTTCAGAAGCCAGTTGTTTCCGGTATGTATCGCTTCCATAGCTTTTCAAAATATCCTGTGTCTTTTCATCAGAATAACACATCATGGATACTCGTGCCATATCCTTTAGTTTATTGTCTGCGGAACTTAAGGAATTGGCGAGATACACTCCCATTTTCTGTTCTTCCCCGGCGATAGACTGCCTGTAATTGACTACGCCCAGAACCATGCCCATAATAATAAATCCAATCAGGCTGATCAAGGTATTTACCGCCGTAACCCTGGTGCTTAAACGTCTGCCCGCACTCACCCCTTAACTGCCCCTGCAGTCATGCCCGCAATGAGAAATTTAGAACCGAATATATAAAATACCGCAATTGGCAGCAGGCAGATCACAAGGGATGCATACATGACTTCTATGGGGAAGTTCTGGGATCCGGCTGTCTGTACAAAACGCAGCGGAACCACAGATATAGGCTGCACGGAAGTATCATTAATAAAAATCATTGCCATCTGTAATTCATTCCAGGCTCCCAGAAAAGTCTGTATCAGCACAAATGCCATACCCGGAACCGCAATGGGCATCATAACCTTCACAAACGTTTTAAAGACTCCTGCACCATCAATACGCGCTGCTTCCATTAATTCATTGGGCAGACCGTCAAAATAATTCTTCAAAACCATCAGGTTAAAACAGCTGTTCAGGGTCGCATAGGGAAAGATCAGGGAAAACGCCGTATTATTAATATGTAAGCCTTTCACGATCTGGAAGAGCGGAAAAATCAGCGCTGAGGTGGGGATCATCATCCCCGTTAATAACAGGTAATACCATATCTTTTTCCCCGGAAACTCCAGTTTTGAAAATGAAAATGCCCCCATGGCAGATACCACTGATACAATCAGCAGGGTCCCGAATACTACAATAAAACTGGTGAGGAAATTAGGAAGCAGATTGACTTCTTCAAATACTTTTGTATAATTTCCTATCCCATTTCCCTCGAAAGACCGGAACAGCATCAAAATCAGCGGAAATAAAAACAGGAATGTAAATATAATGCATATAGTCTGCCCGAACAAACTGAAAATTTTCGAATTCTTCATTACCCCGCCAGCTCCTTATCTTTATCATTGTGATAATACATTTTCAACTGAATCAATGTTATTACCATGGCTATCACAAACATAATCACTACGACTGCCGATCCTTCTCCCTGCTTAAAAAGTGCAAATGATTTTTTATAGATATAGGTTGAGAAAAATTCTGTAGCATAATTGGGGCCTCCTTTCGTCAGCACGAACGGCAGGTCAAAACATTTTAATGACCCCAGCATCCCCATGATAAATAGCGTATAGTGCGTACTTCTTAGCAGTGGAAACGTAATCTTCGTAAACTGCTGCACCTTATTCGCTCCGTCTATTGTTGCCGCTTCATACAGATCACCGGAAATGTTCAGCATATTGGCATAGTACATCAGCATACTATATCCCGTCCATTGCCAGATATTTACGAATACAATACAAGCCAGTGCCCACTTTGGATCAGCCAGCCATTGCTGGCAGAGGTTTTCCAGTCCCGCATTTCTGAGAAACAGATTTAGAAAACCTCTGTTGGTCTCAAAAATTTTCGAAAAAATATTTCCCACAATCGCCGGAGTTGCCACTACCGGCAAATAAAAGATAATCCGATAGAAACCGCTGAAACGAATCCTTCTGGAGAAAAATGATGCAAAGACCAGTCCCAGAAAAGCCTGAATTACAATCGTACACAGAGCAAAAACTACAAAGTTTTTTGCTATTTTCAATATTACAGGATCGGTAAGTATCGTGGCATAATTTTTTAATCCAATAAATGTCTTATGAATATCAATTCCATTCCAGTCGTAAAAACTGATTATGAAATTATAGACGATGGGATACACGATGAACACTCCAAAAAGTGCTGTCAGCGGCAGGATAAATAAATATCCGTGAAGACCTTTTCTTTTCACATTATTCCCTCCCACTTTATCTTTGCTGGGCTTTTGAAGCAGTCTCTACCGTCTCTGCCGCCTCATTTGGGGTCACTTCGTTTAAAGCCAGTGAAATCAATGTATCTGTTATACTCTGCTTCAATTCTGCATAAGCCATCTCCCGGTAACCGGCAACATTTGTTTCAGCCTGTTTTTGGATATAGTCCAGATTTTTAAGTCCATCCTCACTCATCCCCTGGACATTCAGTTTAAGATCCGACCTGGACGGGCAATAGAGGAAATATTGATTTACCAGAATGTCCTGTCCGTCATGCAGCATATAATCAATAAACTTCCATGCTGCTTCCGGATTTTTGGTATTTTTATTCATGCACAGGCACACATCCACACCCGCTGTCACCGGGCATACCTTGCCATCATTATTCCAGTCGATTAAAAAGACATCATGGTCTGCCCCCTCCTGATTGAAGACTTCATTGATCTGAGGATCCGCCTTATCCAGATAGGTGCCGCCAGCCCAGGAACCATTTAATATCATGGGAATGCTTCCCTCCTTTTGGAAAAGGTCCGCGGTATCGCTGTACATATTTACTCCCAGAGCACCATCCTGAAATACCCCCTCAGTAAACAGAGACTGCCAGAACTCAAAGGATTCCACCAGTTCCTCATCGGTAAATGGCACTTCCCCCTCTATTGCTGCATACAGCTTTTCAGAGTTAATGTCATTGGCAATACTCATCCAGGTGTCAATATTAATCCAGGCATCCTTGGCTCCGATTGCCAGGGGATACTGCCCATTATCCCGAAGAGTTTTTGCACTGTTTTTCAGGTCATCCAATGACTTGGGGACATCCAGATTGTTATCTTTTAACATGTTCACATCTGCCCAGGCATATCCTGCATAAGTAAGCCCCAGTGGGAGACCGTAATAATTGCCGTCCTGTTTATCCTTCAGCAAGTCTTTGCAGTAATCCAGAAACTGGGATTCCCAGTCCTTTCCCCATGCTTTCTCAGCATAATCTGTGAGGTTCATTTCAAAATCCTGAAATTCCTTAATCGTTGTTCCTGTCTGCATTCCGAATACATCCGGTCCCTGCCCGCTTGCCATATCAATCTTCATTTTTTCCACATGGTCAGAATAAGGCATATAAACATATTTCACTTTAATGTCCGGATTTTTCGATTCAAAATCTGCTATCAGTTTTTGAATTGCCTCACCTTCACCGGGATTCCAGGTCTGAAACGTAATTTCCGTCACTTCTGCCTTTGGGTTTTCCCCATCAGAAGCTGTACTCTCCCCGCCGCCTTCCTTAGAACCACATCCCGAAAGACAGGCTCCCGCCACACAAACTGCCAATCCACTGTAAATCCATTTCTTTTTCATGCTCAATAACCTCCTTTTCTTCTCGATTACAAAATACATTATATCTGTTTCTGTTTTAGCAATATACCCGTTTTTTTGTTCATAATGTGTCTGTTTTATACATAAAGCACAATCGTCGATCAAGCTGAACATCTGTTACTGCCCATTTAAAGTCGCCTTAAGCGAGGGGCAGATGCCCGAATGCCGCCACTTTATGGGCTCCTACCCGTGCAGCCAAGTGCACGGCACGGTCTGAACAGTAACGAACAGCTTCTGTATTATCTCCCAATATACAAACAAATGTTTACTTCTACGTGTAGAATATGGTAAAATAATGTACATGGAGATTGTTTTGATAATCTCGTAGTACGATAATGCGGTATAATACCGTCAAGTTTATCTATCAGGGAGGATTAAAAAATGAGTATGTTTCAAGAAGGTATGAAATTAATTGAAGAGCAGTTTGGCAATGGTAAAGACAATGTAATTTCTCTTGGTACGATTGCCAGAGAAACGACTCCTGACGGAAAGCCTCGTCCTGTTGTCCGGAGTGTGAATGCCTATTATGAAGATGGTACGTTCTACGTTGTTACATATGCGAAATCAAATAAAATGCTTCAGATTGCTCAAAATCAGGAGGTATCTGTTTCCGGTTGCTTAGAAATGTTTACCGCCAATGGAGTGGGCGAGAATCTGGGCTGGGTACTTGATCCAAAGAACGCCGAACTAAGAACGAAACTTCGCACCGCTTTTGCTGACTGGTATGATATGGCGAACAATGAAAAGGATGAGGACTGCTGTATTTTAGCAATTCAGCTCACAAAAGGAACGTTAAATGTGAATCATTGGGAAAAATTGTACCACCTTGATTTTGTGAATCAGACAGATATGGAGAACGGGGGGATTTTTTAAGTCCTCCCAATGATAGAAGTTATAAGATAGCACTTTAATTATTACACTCATAATCAAAACGCGGGGTACATAATATTAGGTATAATAAAGGTGATGGTTAGGAGACCATATTATCGAAAAAATACTTGATGAAAACTATTATGATTTAATTATCGACAGCGTTCTTGCATCCTCTTATGATACGGGAAATAATATCACGTTTTTAAACGGAAGGCATTCGATACTGCATGTATTTACTCCGAAGACAGACCCCTGTGATCTGGGCGAATATCCATACCATCGTTTTCCAGCGATCTTTTCCCCATTGTCTGATATCAGCATTGAGAAATCAGGCATTGGAGAGGTACAGCGCAATCCCTACCTGGCACTTTATGGGACAGGGATTCTCATGGGTATCATCGACACAGGCATTGACTATCTGCATCCGGCATTTCGCCATAACGACAGCACTTCCCGTATATTTTCCATCTGGGATCAAACGGTACAGAGCGGAACTCCACCGGAAGGCTTTAACTTTGGATCAGAATATACCAATGATCATATTAATCTTGCTTTAAAATCAAAGGATCCCCTTTCCATTGTCCCTACCCAGGATACAAATGGCCATGGAACTGCCATTGCTAGCATTGCAGCAGGCAGCCCCAGCCAGCAAAATTCCTTTCAGGGAGTGGTAACAGAGTCCCAGCTTGTAGTAATCAAATTAAAAGAAGCCAAACGCAATATCCGCCAAATCACCTTTGTACCTGACGATATTGTATGTTATCAGGAAACAGATATTATCCTTGCACTGCGCTATTTATTTAATATTTCCCAGAAAGTGAGACGCCCTCTGGCTATCTGCATTGCTCTTGGCACCAGTCAGGGTCCCCACGACGGCTACGGTACCGTCAGCAGCTACCTGGATTATCTGTCACAGCTTCCAAGGATAGGGGCAGCGGTAGGCGGCGGAAATGAGGGCAACAACAGAAGGCACTATTACGGAAATGTCACCTCAGCACCATATACCCAGGATTTTGAGATAAATGTCAGCACGAAAGATCATTTGTTTTCCATGGAAATATGGTCAGATGTTCCTACCCGGCTTGCTATTCAGATTATGTCGCCCACAGGAGAATTGACACCATTGATATATCCCCAGATCGGAATGTGCTCACAACATGATTTTTTAGTGGAAACAAGTGTGATATGGGTAAATAATATCATTTTTGAGGAAGAGAGCGGGGATCAGCTTATCCTGATACGTTTTAAAGAACCACTGGAAGGTATATGGCATTTTCTGATTCAAAACATTGATGATGAAAGCTTTTCTTTTCATGCATGGCTGCCTGCGGAAAATCAAATTTCAAAAGAAACATATTTTATGGAGTCCATTCCTGACACTACCATAACAGCACCCGGTAATGCTGTCAGTATTCTGACAGCTTCCGCATATGACCCAACCAATGACCGGGCACTGATTGAATCCAGCAGAGGTTATAACCGGAATAATTTTGTAAAGCCGGACATCACAGCACCCGGGCTGAATCTGCCCTGTGCATTACCCAATAACCGGTATGGCAGGGCAACGGGAACCGGTTCTGCTGCCGCACATGCCGCCGGTATTATTGCAATGCTGCTGGAATGGGCCATTCTCCAGGGCAATTACACAACCATAACCGGTTATGACATTAATCAGCTTATCATCCGAGGCGCCCGCAGAGATAAGACGCTGTATGCCTATCCCAATAATATATCCGGTTATGGACAGATTGATATCAATGGCGTCTTCGATAAACTTACCATCTTTTAAAAAAACGTCTTTGAAATTTGCATAAATTTCAAAGACGCCAAACATTCTGCTAAATCCATTACTGAATTTCCTTTATCTTCACCAGTTCCTCCACAAACTTATCTCCTTCATTGATCCAGGGACTGTGTCCGGAGTGTTCAAACCATACTATTTCCTTTGAAGGTGCCTTCAGTAGATCATAATATTCCTCCACCAGCTCCACCGGCGCATTGATATCATGGCGTCCAAGGAAAAAATACACCGGAACATCAATTTTACGATAATCTTGCCGCAGATCAATTTCATACAACTGCGGATATACATGGTTGAATGTGTCGATAATCCCCCGAATATAATTGAGTTTATCAATTAACCCATACTCAGACGAAAACAAATCCCGAAAGGTATGGTATCCGTTATTTTGAATAGCGGGATTGCTTCCCATATATGCCGAAAGATAATTCAGGTATTCTGCACTCTTCCATGTTACCTCTTCGCCAAAATACGGCGGCTTCCCATTTTCCTCTAACTTTTTCACTTTATCCGTATCATTTCTGGAAACCGCGATTTCCATTGCTTTATCATAATCCTGCTTCTCTGTTTCCAAAAAATCCACCATCTGTCCGGTACCGATAAATGCATAATAATCCTGAGGATACTTCCCGGCAAGAAAAATTCCAAGTGCACTTCCCCAGGATTCCCCAGCCAGATATATTTTGTCTCTGGAAAACCGGCTGAGCAAGTATTGGGTTAGTGCATTTCCGTCTTCCACATAAATCTCCGGGGTTAAACTGTCCCTGTTTATTGCATTATAAGATTTTCCCGACCCTGGCTGTTCCCACCCAACAACTACAAAATGCTCTTCCAGACGGGACAAATCATGGCGAACTGCCGCAAGCTGGGAACCACCGGGACCTCCAGCCAGAAACAACAGTATCGGATTACGACTGTCCCGCCCCCTGATACTGATCCACTCTTTCCTGCCATTTAGAGTAACTTCCGTCAGTTCTGCAATGCTTCCCTTAAGTTCTCTGCCATTTTCATCTTTGATCAGAGGTGTGGATGCCGCCGCCTGGCTAATTCCAATCAGAATCCCCATTATCAGAACAGATCCCCCAAAAACCAAACCGTTCCAACGGATTTTCATGAACAATTTCCCTCTTGAAATACTTTTACATCCTTTTACCAGCCATACCGCCAGTTTTACAATCACTATGACCAATGAAAACACTGCCGTCAAAAGCAACACCACAAACAAAATTACCCAAATCATAATACCGCCTCCTTTTTTGACCACCGTTCAAATTTATCTTATCATAGCATTATTTTGAACGCTGGTCAAGTACTGGTTTTTGTGTTATACTGATGAAGGAACTTTTATATTGGCAAAAGGAGTTTTATTTATGGGAAAAAGAGATTTCATCCTGGATACAATGCAGGAATTATTAAAAGAAGAAAAAGGAGCCGCCTGCTCCGTAAGTGACATTGCAAAGAGAGCTGGTATCGCAAAAGGCGGGCTATATTATTATTTTAAATCAAAAGAAGAAGTCTTTGATGCATTAGTAGAACGTACTTACGAAAATGTTATAGAAAAATGCAAGAGTTCCATTGCCGATGCAGCATTAACTCCCCTTCAGAAATTAGAAATGATATACAAAACATACCGTGGAACCTTAATCGCAGCCAGTTTAGACGAATATCTGCACCAGCCGCAAAATGCACATATCCACCAAAAATCACTGGCTGTCATTTTAAATTCCCTCTCTCCCATCATCGCCGGAGTTATCCGTGAGGGAAACGAAGAGGGTATATTTCACTGCAGCTATCCTGAGGAAATAAGCGAATTTCTCATGTCTATTTTTTGTTTCTTACTGGATCCTGGAATTTTCCGCTGGTCCAATGAGCAGATGCTCACTAAGCTTCAGGTATTGGCTTCCATAATCGAAACACAACTGGGTATACAAGCAGGAAGCCTGGCATTTTTCTATGCCAGTTCCCCCGCTAATGCCGGTAAAGCATCACCTGTAAGGCGGTAAATTGTCCACTCATCCATAGGAATTGCACCCATACGTTTATAGAACGCAATTGACGAGGTGTTCCAATCCAGACAGCACCAGTCCATTCTTCCACAGCCCCGGTCAGTGGCAATTTTCGCAATACATGCCAGCATCAGCTTGCCGTACCCATGGCCTCTTGCTTCCGGCAAGACAAACACATCCTCCAGATACATGCAGGCTTTTCCCTGGAAAGTGGAAAAGCTGTGAAAATATACTGCAAAGGCCACCGGCTGTCCGTTTTGTTCTCCAAAGACAACTTCTGCCTGATTTTTTATAAATATGGAATCATAGAGAATTTCCTCAGTCGCGACCACCTCATCCTCCATTTTCTCATATACAGCCAGTGCCTTAATGAATTTTAGAATTAAAGGTGCATCTTCTTTCTCTGCAAACCGGATTCTGAATGACGGATCTTTTGTTTCTAAATATTGTGCCATGTGTTTCCTCCCTTTTCTTGATTTTATCTTTTTCGGATCATGCATTGCATTTCAATGCTTCCGCATACTATACTACCGTCTTTTACATAAAATGTCAAAAGCTAGCTAATACAACGGCACAATTTTAAGCAAGAAATATACTACGAACAATTTAAATCTTTACTTAGCAAGAACATAGTGAGCACATTAGTAACCAGAGTGCACTAATTCAGATAAGCATTCCATTATTCGGACTAATGATCTGCCCGGTCATGGAACTTTGAACGAGAATGCTGCATACCAGTTCGGCAATATCTTCCGGTGTGGAAATGCGCTGTAATGGTAAATCTCCGCTGAGGCGGTACATCTTTTCCTCCTCTCCTTCCCACCACCCGGTAGAAATCGCAGCCGGTGATATACAATTTACCCGGATATCCGGTGCCAGTGCACGTGCCAGAGATTTTGTAAGGCAGTGCACTGCTCCTTTGGATACCGCATAAGGCAGCGAAGAACCGGAACCTGTGATTCCTGCAATGCTGCCCATATTGATTATGGCACAGTCTTCCTGTTTTGCTTTTTGTCTTTTCATTATGGGTGCAGCCGCTCTGGCGCAGTAGAACATACCTTTGACATTCACGGAAAATAACTGGTCCCACACTTCATCCGTCACGCTTTCCAGATCCGATAAATCTATCTGCTTTGTGATCCCTGCATTATTGACCAGATAGTGAATGGAACCAAAGGCCTTCTCGGTATCCCTTACCAGTTTTTGTACTGCCGCATCATCGGATATATCAGCCTGAAGTGCGATTACCCGACCTCCCATAGCTTCAATGATACGGGCGGTATCCAGGGCTTCTTTCCCGGATCTGCAATAGTTTAATGCAATTGCGGCGCCGTATTCGGCAAGCTTTAAGCATATTGCTCTGCCCACACCCGTTCCACCTCCTGTAACAATGACTGTTTTATCTTCCCATGTTATCATTTCATCTGCCTCCTCATCTTTTTCTCTATTATACATTTCAGCCGGGATCGTGTATAATAATTCATAGTGATAAGATCAATCAGTTAAAATGATGAGGTGAAGTGTGAAAGAAAATCGCTTTTACACTTTCTATTGGTGCACACCACAGACCTTTCTGCGGTATGCAGGAGGTATAAAAATGGAAAGTTTAGAACTACGGATATTCAGAGAAGCTGCCCTGGCAAAGTCAATTTCAAAAGCGGCTGCAAATCTTAATTACGTTCAGTCAAATATAACTGCACATATTCGGAAACTGGAAGTTGAATTGGGTACCACCCTATTTATACGCCATGGCAAAGGAGTCACGCTGACAGAAGACGGCGAAAAGCTGCTGCACTATGCGGACTCCATTCTCGAAATGCTGGATCATGCTCTGGCTGCATTTCCAATAGACTGTGAAAAACTGCAAATCGGAGCCTCGCAGACACTGGCTGCCTCCCGGCTGCCCTTCTGGATCGCTGCATTCAGAGATAAATACCCGGATATCCGATTGTCGGTTGCCACCAGCAGCCAGGACAGTCTGATCCAGAGCCTGGAGAAACAAGTTCTTGACTGTGTATTTGTGGAACATGCTTACATCTCACACCGGGTGAAATCCATCTTTTCATTTACGGAAGAATTAAGTGTCATCGCACCTTTGGAAAGTTCACTGGAATCCCTGCATTCTCGCCCCATCATCGTGAACGCTTTGACCACCTGTCCTTTTCGGAAACAGCTTGCAGCCTGGTCTTTTTCCCAAAATCACGAGGAACCTGCAGTCATCGAGTTTGATACGGCTGAGGCGATCATAAACGCCGTGTCATTAGGTATGGGAATCTCCCTGCTGCCCACCAGCCTGATCGTCGGAAAGGATAACCTCTGCGCATATCAAATACCGGAAATAAAATGTTTGGACCTGCATATGGTAACCCTTTGCGGACAGCAAAGCAGACAGGTATATCAGTTCAGAGACATTGTGGCATCCTTTTAGAGTGTGCAGTAAACGCACATCTAAAGCCAGTGTTCCGGCAATCCCCAAAGGAAAAATGCTCACAGCAAGCAAAAATGCCCGGGCAGTAAAAAATTAACCTGCACAGGCACTTTATTTCGGAAACATTAGCTTTCCGTTTCTAAGAATCGGATTGTATAATGCCCTTTTCCCATATGTTTTGATTGATATAACGCTTTATCACCGCACTTATAAAGCGTACTGTAATCCGTACTGCCCTGATTATAAATACAACAGCCGATACTGACGCTTACCGGTGTATGATGAACAGAAGCAATCTGAAGTGCCTTTATATTATCATAAAGCCTTCCCAAATACTGCCTGCAAACAGATTCGTCCGCACAGTTAACACTATAAACCACGAATTCATCTCCGCCCATTCTAAAAAATACATCATCTTTAGAAAAAAGGCTGCGTATCACCTTTGCGATTTCCTGCAAAACTTCATCACCGCTGGCATGGCCATATGTATCATTTATGTATTTAAAATCATCAATATCCAGAATACAAAATGCGCCATACACCTTTTGCTCAGTAAGCTGCTTTATTTTCTCTTCACCGATTCCCCTGTTATATATCCCCGTAAGCACATCAGTTTCCGATTTCTCCCTGAATCTCACATAGTTCTCAACATTTTCAAGTCTGTCATCCAGGATAAAAAAATTAACCCCTGCAGCCAGAAAATAAAATGCCACTTAATCAATAAAGTCTTCTAAAAACAGCTGAAAATCCTTAGCCAGATAGTTACAGATACAATATATAACAGCAATTACCGTGATATAGAGGCACACCCTCCAGGGTTTATCCAAAATAAATAAGGGAAGTATTCCGATAAATATCATAATTGTAATGGACGGCTGTGTGGGATCCAGGAAGGTCCCCAGCAAAATTACCATGACCATAACAGGCGATATCACTCCATAAAAAGCAAACAAGATATGACGGGTCCTCTTCTTCTGCAGCAAACCGGCAAGAAATAATATGGCAATAAAATAGACTGCCAAAATCAGAAACTCCGTCTTAAAAGTAACCACATCTTTCAATAACAGGGAAAATAATAAGACTGCAATGGAAATAACAACCCCAACAACAGAAAAATCCATTAAGCTTTTGTAATTTCTTATCCTGATCTCTTCTGCATATAAATCAACTGTTTTACCTAAAAAATTATTTTTTAGTTTCTGGAACATTTCCATCTCCTTTGTGTCTTATATGAATCTAGTACTGCATCCTGCCAGAAACCAAACTGACAGTGTTACTACACTGATATTATTATTTAACTTTATCGGGTCAAATTCATACGCTAGAGCGTGTTTTAAAATTGCTTTCTGGCAGCTGTGCGTCCCAGTTTGTGGGAG
>OASR01000168.1_pt1 | contig 36295 bp, 26 predicted proteins | sample 1475751 | NCBI WGS metagenome assembly OASR01 (sample SAMEA2579907, study PRJEB22360) | human gut metagenome | biome: human gut; feature: human-associated habitat; material: faeces | place: Denmark | collected 2008/2010 | reverse complement strand
GAGCGAATGCCCGCGTGCCGCCAAAAAGCGCTTCGGGAAGGTTAGAAAATGCCAGATCTGCGTTAAGCCTTCCAAACACCTCTCCTGGTCCGCCCCCTTTTCTTTCCGTACACTACCTACATCTACAAAGCGTCCTTTACTCAGCGAAACCCAAATTTTTGGTTTTATAATCCATTATTTTATTCTGTCCTGCAATTAACACCCCCGTAAATTATTCCTTGCAACTATTAATAGTATGCAGCGTATTCCTCCATAGCGTCCATAACAGCCACGACATTTTCTAATGGAATCCCAGGATAAAGGCCATAAATCATCATTAGCCCTCCTTTAGGAGATGCAAGCTTCTGAACTTCTTCCTGAATCAGTCGATGGATCTGGTCGGGGGTTCCCTGGGAAGTAATGGTTTGCCGGTCAATGTCAAGTTCCAGGCAGACCCGTCCAGCCAGACGATCTGCAATCCAGTCGATTCCATTTACAAGATCCTGGAGGTTTATGATACCTACACCGCTCACCAAAAGTTCATCCAACAGCATACGGATATCACCGTCAGAATGCATGTGGACGATGGTGCCCTTTTCTAATGCGGGCTTCATCAGGCGTTTATAGCTTGGGCTGATGAATTTCTGGAAATGAGCGGGAGATAGCATTGGACCTGTCTGCATTCCAAGGTCTTCCGGATAGGTAATGATATCCACATCCATATCCAGATATTTATGAATGATATACAGGTTAAAAGATTCAATCCTATCTATAAGTTCTGTAAGTTCTGGCTCATCATCAGCCATATCGAAAATGAGGTTTTCATATCCCCTGATATCGCATAGCTGGAGGAAGGTATGCCCATGCCTGAGTCCGGCTTTTGCCAGCTTCCCCTGATTTTGCAGATTCCGAATGCGCATTGATTCGGCAGTCCAGTCAATAGGTCCGATACCCATACAGTAAGCCGGATCGGGACTTTGATAGTTTTCAAATGAATCCCAGGATGCCAGCGCATGTTCTGTTACGGTACCTGTAATCCCGTCCATGCTCGTGTGCCAGATACAGCCCCAATCGTCTTTAAAAGGGACATCTTTTTGTGCCACTGCGGCGTATTTGGGTGTATGGGGCATGGAGGGGCGCTTGAAGTCGGGAAATAACAGCGGATGGCGCTCCATCTGTTCAAACAGGAAATCCTGGGGATAGGAATGCCAGCAGGAGTCATTGATTTTAAAGGTCATGGGGATATAGTCCGGTGATTCAAACCGGATGGCTTTCAACATATTTTCTTTTGGTGTCATAATGTGTTTCCTTTCTCGCTGATTTTTGTTAAGATTATTGTAGATCATTATTGCCGGTTTGGCTTTTGAGTTTATATTGCAGTTGAAAATGAAACAAACCATACAGAATGGAAATTTTACGGAGGAAACGTGCGGTGAAAGAGGATAAAAAGATTGTGGAGTACTGCCAGGGAGGACGTATGCTGTTCCGTTTGGGAAAAGTAAATTATACAAAAGCCCACAGGCCGCTGAAAGTGCATACTCATAAGGATATGACAGAGTTTGTATTTCTCATAAAGGGATGTCAGATTTACAGTGTTGCGGATAGATCCTATAAGGTTAACAGCGGGGATATTTTTATTGCCAGACCGGGAGAATGGCATAGTACCGGAGGAAATCCTGAAGATAAAGCATCTTTATATTATTTAATTGTTGATTTAAAAAGTGCAATAGATTCAGGGCTTCTTTGTGACAAATCGGAAGTACAGAACCTCATGGAATATTTTCAAAAAGAAACCGGAAGGATTTATCAGGGTAATGACCAAATAACAGTTATGTGCAAAGAGATTATGGAAATCATGTTAAATCCGAATAAGTTTTATCATACCAGAATTCGAAATGCATTGTCTTCCTTGATGTTATCCATGACCAACTGTACCGCAAAATATGAGGATGGGGATGAAGATATATGGGATAATTTAAAGGAAAAAACAGCAGATAATGAGGAAAATGAAACAGAAGATGATATCGATAAAAAAGAGAATAAAAAAGGAAACAAAAAAGAAGAAAAACAGATGGAAGAAGTTTTTCGCTATATAGAAGATCACATTAAAGATGATATTAAAATAGAGGAGCTGGCATGTCGAATAGTGTTGTCTGTTTCCAGATTTCATTATAACTTTGTGAAAGCAGCCGGGATACCGCCCAGAGAATATATCTTGCGCCGAAAAATAGACTCAGCGAAAAATGAGCTACTGTACAGCGATAGAACGGTAACGGAGATCGCTTATGAGTATGGCTTTTCTTCCAGCCAGTATTTTGCAACTGTTTTTAAACGGTTTTGTTATATGTCACCTTTGGAATATCGGAGCAGGATAAGGGGGGATGAGCATCAGAATGCGGGGAATTGAGAGAGTAATTGAGAGGGGAATTGAGAGGGAGAGGGGAATTGAGCGGATAACTGAGCAGACAACTGAGGCGGCAGCCATAGCTTCGGCAGACTCTCCAATACACATCATTTTATGATCAACGAAAAACGCTGCAGCTCTTTAAAGTTTGCGGCGTTTTTCATTCGCAGGTTTACTGCTGCTTTTATCTGTCAGCCAAGTCGGCTTTCCCATTTAGTACATCTTTGCGCAAAATATGGCACATCTTTTTAGGTTCCTCAAAACAAGGGCTGTGAGCGGAACGTTCAAAGGTATAGAAACCTTTTACAGGAGCTTCAATGGCCTGAACAAATTGTTTTGCAATTACGTAAGATACCTGGTAATCAAACTTACCATGGAGTACGTATACCGGGATTTCCAGCCGGGGAACCTGTTTGATTAAATCACTTTGCAGTACAAAATCCCATAGACAGTTCAGCGAAAAACTGTTGCCCATTGGGAACTTCAATTTTTCCCGCCATGTGTAACCTTTATAACCAAGTACAATTTTTACGCAATCCAACATGGATTTACTGCGGTGCATGGTACCAATGCCAAGCTTCTGCATGCCGTCGCTTCGCACAGAGAGGTATTTGATACCGATCTCACCACCTTTATCGATAGGGTATTTTTTGAATTTACGCACCATTTTTTTGTTCCCGGCGGTACCGAATTTATTCAGCATGTAAGTATATGCCAGTCGTTCTGATTCCGCTTGCCGGGCAACCTGTCCGATGCCGATATAGGCGTGAAAAAGCTCAGGTGCCCGCTGTGCCGTAAGAGTCCCCAGCACGGTTCCCCAGGAATGTCCCATTATGTATATTTTATCTTTCCCGAAACGGCGTCGCAGATATTGAGCGACCGCTATGGTATCCGAGATCATCTGATCGATTGTCATCATTTCTTTTGGAATATTGCGTTGGTAAGAAATGCCGCTGCCCCTCTGCTCCCACCAGCATACCGTAAATAATTTTTCCAGTTCTGTTGGATGCTTCTGTGTAAATGCGATCTCCGGTGAACCTGGACCGCCGTGGAGAAATAATAATACCGGATTGTTGGTATCCTCGCTTTGTAAAAACATGCCTTGCTGCATGCCATTAATTTTTACACGAATCTTTTCATTTAATTGCTGTTGCATTTTTCGCCTCCCTTAGTGCGAGTTTTAAAACTCGTTTTTGTTCATATATAATATAGTTACCGATGCTGTTTATGCGTATGATTTTATGTTACTTTATTTTAGCATACCAGGAAGACGATTGCCAGGATTGGTTAGAAAAGTGATAATTGTGCGGATTGATGAAAGAGTGATATTTCAGCTATGATGAAGCATTCGCTTTGAAAATTTGTAACATGTTTTCATATGCGAAGTGGATGATATTGCTTATGGGATAAAAGAAAGATATAATGAAAGTAAGTGATGTTTGCCAGACGTAGGAGAAATACAGGCGATTGGGAAGACAAAACGTATTTAACGCTGAGCCAGTAAATTTATTATAAAACAATGTGCGTAGGGAGGTATTAGAATGGAGGAACTTGTATGTCAGAATTGTAATGGAAAATTAAAGATTGATCTAGCTACCAAAATAGCCGTCTGCGACTATTGCGGAACGGCATTTATGCTGGGTGAATCTCCAGAGATTTCGGAAAAGCAACGGGAACTGCAAAATATAAAACAATTGCAAACAATTGGTGAAAATGAGGAATGTGATAGAAGGTTCAAAAAGCTAATTAAAAAATATTCGACGGACTATGAGATTCTTTGGGAATATGTTTTATATGTTACTAATGATTTTAATGAATATATGATAGGTGTACTGCTTTCGGAGGACGTTCTGGAAGCTCAGGATTGTGCAAATAAAGCAATCAAACTGGCACCGGATTTAATTTCAGAGAAAATATCTAAGGATTGGTCCGCATATGTCGGGTTGTATAATGATTATTTACAAAAAGACAAAGAGGAAGAAGAAGTAAAGAGAAAAACTGGTTTGAATAAAATAATAGACGGGGATTTAGAGAGTCTGGATGGTTTTTATTTTGGATGCCTGGTGTCAGAAAGCAGCTATTTATATTACTCTGAAGGTAAGCTTTATCTCTGTGCCTTGGTGCGGGACGGAGGATATACAACGGAACAGAAAGCACCAGAAAAGCTTCTGCGGGAGCGGTTTGAAGTAATACTAGATGAAGAAGGCTTTTTTATGCAAAGACAGATGCAGAAACGCTGGTTTTCTCAAGAAATAATAGAGGAACGCCTGATTTTGGATGGAAAGACGGTTCAGCTGGTCGAAGTAAAGCACTATGATGGAGGCGGGCGGTACAATGATTTTTGTACTGTAAAATTAGGAAATGAGGAGAAATTGCTGATGGGAGCCGGAAGAGGAAAGCTGAAATAGAATTTGGCATATCCTATATTCTAATCCCACACCCCCCTGCATACAATGTTAAAAACACAGTGATTGCAGGGGGATTTCCTTGAAAGGTTATATTGAGGAAAGGGCAATTGACATTGCGAATTATATCATAGAACAAAATGCCACAGTAAGACAAACAGCGAAGAAATTTGGGATAAGCAAAAGCACGGTACATAAGGATGTCACCGAAAGACTGCTTCAGATTAATCCAACTCTGGCGAAATGTGCCAGAAAGGTATTGGATGTCAACAAGTCCGAGCGTCATATAAGAGGTGGGCTTGCTACACGGGAAAAATATCTTCATCAGACAAACCAATAATCAGGGATGCACAGAGGGAGTTATGAAAAGCGGGGACACGAAAATGGATGTTCCCCGTTTTTTTCTAAGATCCGGCAAATAAGATCAGATAAACGCCAAAAAGCTGGAAATTTCATATAATATCTCTATTGTATTCCATAGATATAGGGGATATAATATTATAGTTTCTTGTAAAAGCCAGGCATCATAAGCCGGGCTTTCGATCAGACAGGAGTAAGATATGAAATTAAAAGATAATCAACAGTATACCCATTTGTCCCATACCTTTGATCCGGTATTTGACAAAGATTCTAAAATACTGATACTCGGAACATTTCCTTCCGTAAAATCCAGAGAAAATCAATTTTACTATGGACACAAACAGAATCGTTTCTGGAAAATCATAGCTGCGCTGACTGAGGGCGAAGTTCCTGTGACAATAGAGGAAAAGAAGTCCCTTCTATTAAAAAACCACATTGCTATCTGGGATGTAATTGCAAGCTGTGATATTATCGGCTCCAGTGACAGTTCCATTAAAAATGTCGTTTCGGCAGATATGGAATTGATTTTGGGACAGGCTGATATCGGCAAAATTTATGCCAACGGCGGCAAAGCCTATGAGCTTTATCAAAAGTATTCTTTTTCTGAGACACAGCGTGAAATTATTCGTCTTCCAAGCAGCAGTCCGGCGAATGCAGCATTTAACATTGAGCGTCTGCTGAAAGAATGGGGTCAGATTAAAGAATACATTTGATGATAGAAGATGATTATGCGGGATATTGCAAGCCTATTTGGTGTTGCTCATTGTGAGTTGATGAACAGATATTGGAAAATAGATATTAGTGAAGAGATATTAGGAAATAGGTATAAGGAAACAAGCAAAGGGATTAGATATAATGGTATAGGCATAAGGAAATAGAAAGAGGAAGAAGTATAAGGAAACAGGTATACAAAATAGACGTGAAGGAAGAGGCATAAGAAATCGGACATAGAAAATAGACATGAAGGATGAAGTATAAGAAAACAGGCTGGGAAAAGACATAATGGAATAGACATAAATTTAAGAAAACAGATAAGTAAAATTACAGGAAGAGAAGAAGTGGGGGAGAGAACAATGATGTTCACGAATAAACAGCTGAAGCAATTAATTGTACCATTGATTATTGAACAGCTGTTGTCGGTAACCGTAGGAATGGCGGATTCAGTAATGATCGCCAGTGTAGGAGAATCAGCAGTATCGGGTGTATCTCTGGTAGATACCGTAATGGTCCTGCTGATCAATATTTTTGCGGCCCTGGCGACCGGCGGTGCAGTGGTTGCGGGGCAGTACATAGGCCAAAAGCGTGCAGAGCGCTCCTGTAAGGCCGCAGAGCAGCTGGTACTGTTTACTACCGTACTTTCCATTATAATTACCGCTGTGGTCTATCTGGGGCAGGGATTGATCCTGCATGGAGTATTCGGGCAAATAGAAGCAGATGTAATGGGACATGCAGAGACATATCTTGTAATTGTAACAGCATCTATACCGTTTATTGCCCTGTATAACAGCGGTGCAGCCCTGTTCCGCGCAATGGGCAATTCCAAAGTCTCTATGAAAACATCGCTGCTTATGAATGCCATAAATATTACCGGAAATGCTATTTTAATCTTCGGTTTGAAGATGGGTGTTGCAGGAGCGGCAATACCAACGCTGATTTCCAGAATCGTAGCAGCAGTCATCATGATACTTCTGCTTGCAAGAACCAATCAGGAAATTCACCTCCCAAGACCATTTTCGATCAAATTTGACAGGCATATGGTTCGGAAAATTTTACATATCGGAATACCAAACGGACTGGAAAACAGTATGTTTCAGCTGGGGAAAATATTGGTACTCAGCCTGGTAGCTGGCTTTGGCACCGCATCTATCGCAGCAAATGCCGTATCCAATACCATAGCAATGTTTCAGATTTTACCTGGAATGGCAATCGGATTTGCCATACTGACGGTGGTATCCCAGTGTGTGGGAGCCGGGGATTATGACCAGGCAAAATATTATACCAAAAAGCTGATGAAAATCGTCTATGTTGCAATGTGGGGAATGAATGTTATTATTTTCCTGTTGCTGCCTTTGATCATGAAAGTTTATAATCTATCTGATGTAACGGCGCAGATGACAACACAGATTTTAACTTATCATGCCATTTGCTGCTGTACAATCTGGCCAATGTCATTCTCACTGCCCAACACGCTGCGGGCTTCAAATGATGTGAGACTGACCATGATAATTTCCATATTATCCATGTGGATATTCCGTATAGCCTTTAGCTATGTGCTGGGGAAATTCCTGGGATGGGGAGTATTTGGCGTTTGGGTAGCCATGACCATTGACTGGCTGTTCCGTGGAATCTGCTTCATGGTTCGCTATGCCAGAGGTAAATGGCAGTACCAGAAAATATAGATTAGAGTATGGTTTTGTAGGAATGAATTTCTTACAGCCCTATACATTGGTTAAATTTAATTATTTATATAAAAATTTGGCATTTTATTTAAAAATAGGATGAAAAAAATAAAGTAAATTACTTGTAAAACTGTATTTCTTCCATTATAATGGAGAGAATGCATCATAAAGACTAAGGAATGAAAGAAAACGTAGGAGGACAAACCGTGAAAAGAGAAATGGTTATTGTACTGGATTTCGGCGGACAATATAATCAGTTAATAGCAAGACGTGTACGAGAATGCAATGTTTATTGTGAGGTGCATCCTTATGACATGGATCTTGAGACCATAAAAGAAATGAATCCCAAAGGAATTATTTTCACCGGCGGACCAAACAGTGTCTATGGAGAAGATTCACCAACCTGCACAAAAGAAATATTTGAGCTGGGCATCCCAATCCTGGGTATCTGCTACGGATCACAATTAATGGCTCATATACTGGGCGGAAAAGTAACAACAGCTCCTGTAAGCGAATATGGAAAAACGGAAGTAGATGTAGACACAGATTCCAAATTATTTGATGACATCGACGGCAAGACAATCTGCTGGATGAGCCACACGGATTATATTGAAAATGCGCCGGAAGGGTTCCACATCAAAGCGCATACACCGGTTTGCCCGGTTGCCGCAATGGAAATGCCAGAAAAGAATCTCTATGCGGTACAGTTCCACCCGGAAGTCGTGCACACACAGCAGGGTACAAAAATGCTGTCTAACTTCGTATATAATGTCTGCGGTTGCGCAGGCGACTGGAAAATGGATTCCTTCGTAGAGACGTCTATCCAGCAGATTCGTGAAAAAGTAGGCGATGGAAAAGTGCTCTGCGCTCTTTCAGGCGGCGTGGATTCCTCTGTGGCAGCCGTAATGTTGGCAAAGGCAGTTGGAAAACAGCTGACCTGCGTTTTCGTAGACCATGGTCTTCTCCGTAAGGACGAAGGAGATGAAGTAGAAGCTGTATTCGGTCCGGAAGGTCATTATGACCTGAACTTCATCCGTGTAAACGTACAGGACAGATTCTATAAAAAGCTGGCAGGTGTAGAAGAACCGGAAGAGAAGAGAAAAATCATTGGTGAAGAATTTATCCGTGTATTTGAAGAAGAAGCTCAAAAAATCGGTAAGGTTGATTACCTGGTACAGGGAACGATTTACCCTGACGTAATCGAAAGCGGTTTAGGTAAATCAGCAGTAATCAAATCCCACCACAATGTGGGAGGACTTCCTGATTATGTTGATTTTAAAGAGATCATTGAGCCACTCCGCCTTTTGTTTAAAGATGAAGTACGCAAGGCAGGATTAGAACTTGGCATCCCGCATTATCTGGTATTCAGACAGCCATTCCCGGGCCCTGGACTTGCTATCCGTATCATTGGAGAAGTAACGGCTGAGAAGATTGAGATATTACAGGAAGCAGATTTTATTTATCGTGAGGAAATTGCAAAAGCTGGTGTTGACAAACAGATCGGACAGTATTTTGCGGCACTTACGAATATGAGATCCGTTGGTGTTATGGGAGATGAGAGAACGTATGACTATGCTGTGGCATTGCGTGCGGTTACTACATCAGACTTTATGACAGCGGAGTCGGCAGAACTGCCTTGGGATGTGCTGGGGAAGGTGACCAGCAGGATCGTGAATGAGGTGAAGCATGTGAATAGGGTGCTTTATGATTGTACGGGGAAACCGCCGGCTACGATTGAATTTGAATAATACCTATCAAGCCTGAACACAGCATTACAGGTGTTCAGGCTTTTTTCCGTGATACATGAATAATTGCAATTACTATATCTATTATCTTAAGAAGCATTTCTGCTTCAATTTCTCAATTTTAAAAAATAATATTCCTCCCAGTAAGTGAAAAAAATTTTTCGGCTCATGTACTGCATGAAAAGAATTAATACGAGCATTCATTCCATAGGTAGCAAATAAACCAGTATCCAAGGAAGCTGTACCGCAGCACTTGGATACAAGGAGTCGATTTGACCTTATGGATTGTATTCTTCATAACACGGAGGGAGTGGATCTGATGCCTGCCAATATCGAATTAGCAGGAGTTGAAAACTCGCTAAATGGCATATTAAGCAGTGAAACCTTATTAAAAGAATACATTGAAGTAGTAGAGTTTCGATATGACTATGTGAACAGCTTATCTTCCAGTCAAGGGGTTAGAACTCTATTAAAAACAATCTGCAGGGAAAGAAAAAAGATGAATCCGAAGCTTACCATCAAAGGAATCCTAATTACAATGGTAGATTATTGTACCAATTTCGCAAAGGAAATCTGAGGAATTTTATATAGCGCGTATGGACAGAACGTTCATACAAGTCAAAGTACGAGATAATCTCCGGGCACAGAAAATGTCATGCATCCAAGTTGGCAGGAAAAGAAACCATTCCTGCAATTATTAAGGAATGTACTAATTACGAAGCGATTGTAGCATTAGTAGATGAAAAGAAACTAGAAGTCGGGCAGGGAAGAGATTTATCTTTTCTCACCGAAGAAGAAAAAAAGTCGGTCAGTGTATATCTAATTGGCAAGAGGAAGCCAATTTCCTTACAACAGTCTGCAATGTTAAAAGAGCTGTCAAAAAATGGTGCATTGACAACCTACCAGATTATGCAAATATTGAGCGAAGAAGAGAAGTCCGATGTCCCTAGAAAGGTATTATTTAATGCGAAGAAATTGAAGTCTTATTCCACGCCCGATACATCAAATGATGATATCGAAAAGCTGATTATTGAGTTATTAGAGGAATGGAAAGCAAGGGGAGGCGAATAAGAGTGGAACAGTATAATTACGATTATTATTACGGATTGGAGGGTGAGCAGTTAGCCATTTTTCGCATACCGAAGATTCTGATTACCAATAAGCGATACAAGACACTTTCTCTAGCTGCAAAGGTGCTTTATGGTCTTAACATTATTACACTGAAGAAGTCAATCATAATATGTACGGAGTTAACGGAAATTACTTCTAGACAAATTTTCCAGAAATGAGAAACTGTGTATAATAAAGAGCAGAAGAACAGCAGGAGGAACGATATGGCAGTATACTTAGTAACCAAAAATAAAAATCATAATAGCAGCGACAATGGATCCATGTTAGCAATGGTCAATATTATTTAAGCTATTATTTGGGGGATCGTATTTTTTCAGAAATTCTGTAATAACATGAGCTTTTGGCAAAAGCTTGGAATTGTGTTCGTAATCACTTACATAGTATTGTCCTTGCTTCCATACATATCGCTGTTTATGAATGTATCAAGTGCAATTATGTACATCGGAATGGTCTGGGCACTGGTAGACCTAATCGGAAATGAAACCGTAAGATTGGTCGGCAAGATTATAACTGTAATTATTGTTGCTCTCATTGAATTATCCTTGTTTGTTATTCCAACCTTTGGTGCGATGACAAAGAATATGAAGAAATCAAGATATTCAAAAAAATAGGTAAGTAGGCTGAGTGGAAGAGAAATCTTTTGACCCAGTCTTTTTAATATGGTTTTAGCCAGTTGAGCTGGGGTGAGTTTCTCAACAGAGAAAGGATCCCCTGTGAAACAGAAATCCACCTGCTATGCGGGGGTGTGGCAAGTGCTTATAGTAAAAAATCACCTTTCCGTTATAGTAAGGTTGTTCAAGCCGAAATTACGAAAGGAAAGGTGATTTTATGGCCAATAAGGCAGACAGTTTATCCCACACGAAGTGGATGTGTAAGTATCACATAGTATTCACATCAAAGTATAGGAGAAAAATCATATACAATCAGTATAAAGAGAGTATACGAGATATATTGAAACAACTATGTGGATACAAAGGCGTAGAAATATTGGAAGGACATCTGATGCCCGATCATATTCATATGCTCGTGAGCATACCACCTAAAATAAGTGTATCACAATCTATGGGATACCTCAAAGGAAAAAGTGCTCTAATGATATTCGATAAGCACGCAAATTTATAATATAAATTTGGAAACAGACATTTCAGGGCAGAGGGATATTATGTGAGCACAGTGGGACTAAACGAGGCAACAATACGTAAGTATATCCAAGAGCAGGAGAAACATGATATTGCGATGGATAAATTAAGTATAAAAGAATATGAGGACCCCTTTAAGGGTTAGCCGGTAGTACGACTACCCTTTCAAGGGTAGCGACGAGTCAAGGGCGATAAGGCTTGAACGAATGTGAAAGCCAGCGTCTTTAGGCGCAGACCGGTAACAGAGGCTTATAGCCTCAGAACAAACTACCCGTTTGACGGGGTTATGATGGTGGTTATGATTCTGTCTCATAATATGTATTTCCAACTTTAGAAGTGCTACAATGATAGTAACAAAGAGTAAAGGGGAAGAGGTATGGCAAAAGGGTGCAACAAAAAACTGAAATTATTGTATCTCATGAAGAAATTACAAGAAAAGACAGACGAGACCCACAGCATTACCATGCAAGAAATTCTATTCTAGTTTATTTTAGTTTTAATTATGCCAATATGGATAAACCACTCTCAGAGTTGCTTTTTGCTAATAGCTTTAATAGCTAAACTCTTTATTCGAAATAATATATCTTATTACATCCCAATCCGCGAAAAAAATACCCAAAATGGTCAATGTAGTAGTATAATATTAGTTGAGAATCTTTGTTAGCTTGACTGCTTGACTTTGAGAAGGAGAGGCATGTTATCATGAAAATTTCATATAAAAAATTATTCAAATTGATGATTGATAGAAATGTGAAAAAGAAAGAACTAAAAGAACTAAAAGAACTAAAAGAACTTGCATCGATTGGAAACAGTAGGATGTCAAAATTGGCAAATGATGAAAATATAACGATGGAAGTTATTGCAAAAATATGTTATGCGCTTGACTGTAAAATAGACGATATTGTAGAGATAATACCTGAATAGAAGGGGGAAAAATAGAATGGCCAAATTAATTGATCAAGAGCCGAAGTACAAAGGAGAAAAGAAAGTATGGAATTATTTTTCTACCAATCTCCCTCAACATTGGGTTGTATATAATACTAGAAGCGTCAATGGTCGAGAATATGATTTTTGCGTTATGGCACCAGGCATGGGGATGTTCATAATAGAGGTTAAAGGCTGGGTGGCAGAAAAGGTATTAACTGTTGTAAATGAAAATACTATTTTTATTGCAGGATATGAGAATGTAGAGGATAGTCCCAGAGGTCAGGCAAGAGGATATCGATTTGATTTATTGAAGAAGATTAATAAAGATTTAGGTATGAATCCTTTAGTAATGAGCTTCGTATGTTATCCATTTATGTCAGAGAAGGATTACTTGGATAAAGGACTGAATATTGTATCAGAGAGTAATGAAACTATATTTAGGGAAGATCTTGAAGATTCAACAAAATTGTACCAAAAAATAACAGGAAGATACAATATAGATAAGGGTGCAAAGCATGACGAATTGACGGCAAAAAGGTTTGCCTTACTTCGGCATCATTTCGAGCCAAATTATGATTTGAAAATGGATGTGGAGGATCTTAATCCAGGATATTCAAGGCTTAGAGTATATAGAAAACAATTATCGACTGAACAAGTGGATGAAGTTGTAGATGAGTATTTTAATGGAATAAAGGAAATTATTTTTGTAACAACAAAAGAGGACATGTTGGAACTGGTTCATTCAATAGATGATAAATTTGTTTCTAGAAAGATTTTTCCAGACAAAAACAATTTATCGATTGGTATTAATAGAATAGATACTTCAAAATTAGAAGCTACATTTAGTATTTTCAATTTAGAAATTGAAGTGATCAAATCATTAGGGGATTATGCGAGTGAGGATATTATGATTGAAGAAGGTGAATGCTCAGAAAGCAATCAAACCATTCTTAGAACATTATCAGAAGTATCTGCGTTTAATTTTCAACAGTATGAGATCGAACATGCTCCTAGCGACAAAAATATTCTTGTTACGGCAGGGGCTGGAACAGGAAAAACTTTTTCTATGGTTTCAAGAGTAGCATATCTTTGTAATAGAACTGCAGACGCCGTTGTCGATATAGTAGGTGATATTGCGATGATTACATTTACAAATGATGCTGCAGAAAATATGAATCGCAGAGTTAAGAGAATGTTTATGAATTATTTCGTGCTTACATCGAACGAAAAATTTATGCAATTAATTGAAGATATGAGTCAAGTTCAAATTTCTACGATACATAAATTTGCTATTTCGCTATTAAAAAAGGATTGTATGAGGCTGGGAATAGGATATGATTGTAAGATCTCTAGTGAAACTTTTAATAGAAGACAGTTATATCATTTTTATCTGAATGAGTATTTGGGAAAAAAGAATGAAGAAAACCAGGATTTTGTTAGACAGTTATCTGTTCCGACATATAAACTTGAGGATTTGCTAATTGAATTTTGTAACAAGTTGTATGACCGAAGCGTTGATATCAAGAAATTAGATGAAGCAGATTTTGGTGAACCAACGAGTTTATTTCCTTTCTTCAATGAAATGATTATCAATGTGGCTATTAAGGCAGAAATAGAATACGCACGACAACTTAAAGAAAGTAATTTGTTGGGCTTGCGAGAATGCATGATACAGATTCATAATTTGGTTAAAAACGGAAAACTGATGAAACATGGGCATGAGTATAAATATGTTTTTGTTGATGAGTTTCAAGATACAGATGATGTTCAGATTGAAACTATAACCGAATTACAGAAACTGTTCGGGCCTCAATGTCATTTATTTGTTGTTGGAGATTTAAAACAAAGCATTTATAGATTCAGAGGTGCAACATTGAGTGCATTTGATAGAGTGACAAAGTTTCAAGATATCGGTGAGTGGCAACCAACATATGTTCTGAATAGGAGTTATAGAACGGATAAAAGACTACTGGATGTATTTAACGATATTTTCTTACAAATGGGGCGAGAGGGGGTTTTATCATACGAAGAAAAAACAGATCGTTTATCAAGTCAATTATCTAAAGTATATCCTGATGATAAATTGTTAATGAAAATAGATGTTCACTGCAAGGACAAGGAAGCATACTTTGACGAACTATTTAAGGTAATAGAGAATCAGATAAATGATTTGCGGGCATTGACTGAGACAGTGAAACTGTCAAAAGAAGAAAAAACGATAGCTATTTTGGTCAGATATAATTATCAAATTGCCAATATCATCAAGGCTGCTGAAAAAAATGAGAATGTTGATTTTACTATTAAGGTTACTGAAGGAGGTGATCTTTATAGATTACGATCAACCTCTGATTTATACAAACTTGTTTTAGCGGTAATTCATCCTTCAAACAAAGTATATTTGGCAAATCTAATTCAGTCGAATTATGTTTCATTAAATGTCAATTTGGCAAAAATATCTGGATTTGAGAATGAAAATAAACTGGTAGAACTAATTCATTTATTAGATGAGTATTTCATGTTACATATCGGGATAAACTGGAATCAATTAGTTGCAGATTTTGAATCAAGACCCGTACTTGTGGTATTGAGAGATATATATGAAGCAGTGAAACCTTGGAAGTGCTATAAGGACGATTCGCTGCAAAAGGAATATAGAGAGAACTTTGACTGTTTGATTGAGAAAATAACACGCAAGTATTCAAGAGAATATATGACAATTAATAAGGTGTGTAACTTCTTGAAAATAAATATTACCACTTATCAGGAGGAAGCAACACGTAAAACAAGTAGTGAATCAGATGAAATACAAGTTATTTGTACTACAATTCATAAATCAAAAGGATTAGAGTATGGAACAGTGATTCTGCCATATACAAATGAGGATATATCCGATATTAATATAGGCGGCTTAAATGTTAACATTACTAATGGAAAGGTAAGTTATAGTTTCAGTGTAAAAGGCAAAGGCTCAGATTTTAGTGGTGGTTTTGATGTGAAGTGTGAGCAGAAAGAAAAAGTTTGTGAAGAAACAAGAGTATTATATGTTGCATTAACAAGAGCAATAAGAAATCTGATTTGGTTGAAAGATTTAGATACTAGCAATGATAAGAGCTGGGGAAGTTTTATGGAGGTTACTGAATAATGGCAATTATTATCTATACATATAGTAATCCGTATAAAATTTATAAGGAACCATATTGGGCAATGGTAAAAAATTGCTTTCATTTGTGTGTTTCTCAGACATTAGTTAATGGATTGTGTGATCAATATAAAGATTTCTATAAAGGTAAGTTAGTTACTATTACAAAATTTATTAATCATTTATACGACGATTGGGAAAGTGATGCTAAGACTATTAGCCAAAGAGCTACAATTGATAATATGATTGATTACATAGATTTTTACGAAATAATTGGTGATATTTTTGTGGAAGATATTATTAGTTCATTAAAAAGAAATAGAGGCTATGTTCTTGAAAGTATAAGAATTATGTTTGAGTTGGGAATGGATCCTCATAACATAAAGAAGGACGAGCTTACATACGAACAAAAATGTGTTGTATTAATTTATGAAGAGCTTTTAAAAACAAATAATAAACATTTTGCCCTACAGTCGGATTTTTCAAATGAAGAGCTAGATGATGCAATAATTAGTACTATAAAAGATGCGATTAGTGATAATGAAAGATCGAAAGACATCGACCAAATCAAAAAGGATACTATTGTTGTTCATGGAATACATCAATTTTCTCCAATAATGCTAAGAAGTATTGAGAATCTAAGTAAATTTAAAAATGTTATCGTTTTGTTTAGTTACCAGCAAGACTATAAAAATGTATATCAAACTTGGATAAACGTATATAGTTGGTTTGAATCAAAGACAAATATCTCATTGCAGAATTTTCATAATGATAGTCAAGAATTCGAAGGTGGGAAAATTGCCGACAATATGGCATCTATGATATCTGGTAGTACGGCAGCAATTGATTTTTCAAATAAAATTGATGTTTTAGAGTTTGATAATCAGACAGAATTTGCTGGATATATTGCAAAAAAATTTGAAAATGCAGAAGCGGAGAGAGGTAAGGATAGTTATGCACATCCCACGTTATATTACATGGAAGAGCAAATCTATTCTGCTAATAGTAATGTAAATGATATTTTAAGGATTTATTTTCCGGAACAGTTTGGGGAAAGAGATTTCTTAGACTATCCTATCGGACATTTCTTTATTTCAATAACCAATATGTGGGATCCAATTTTACAGACAATGTTTATAAAAGATATTAATGATATTTATGAATGTCTTTCATGTGGAATAATTTATGAAAAAATAGCCGGTTCTATTATTTCAATTTTAGATAAATGCAGATTATTTATAGGAAATGAGACTACTATAAATGGAATAATAAAGCAGTTAGGAAGGCTCAAAAATAGATTAAATGACTTGGATAATGAGAACGAAAAGCTTGAGCTGAGCAGACTTGAATATTTCGATGTTAGTGAGGTAGAAATAGATTTATTGATTGGATCTTTGCATGAATTAAATCAAATTGCAAATCAATTTTTTCTGGAATTTAATGACCACAGAAACGATTTTAAGGTGTTCTATAAAAAGGTATGTAATGTGTTGGTATCAAAGGTATTGGAAAAAGAAGATATTGATGATGATTTTAGAGACCTTGTTCAAAGAGTGCTAAGCAGGTTAAATGAGGTTAAAGATATTGAAGCAAGTGCTTCATTTGATTGTCTTAAAGAAACTATGCAAATCTACTTAAAACAAATGCCCAAAGAAGGAAAAGGTGCAAATTGGATAGTTCGTAACTTTGAGCAAATTGATGGTGATGTATTAAGAAAAAATTCTAGAAATCATGAGAAAACGCATCATTTCGCATGCTTATCAGATCAGGCAATGAGTATTACACATAGAGACGAGTTTCCATGGCCACTAGATATAGGATTTTTTGAGATAGCACAAGCGCCAGTTGATTGGAAATATCAAGTGTTTTTTACTTCTAGAATGGAGTACAAAAACTTTAGACGTTATGCATTAGTATATGGATTAGCTTTTAGTAAATGTAGAATAAAGCTTAGCTATATAAAAAATGAAGGGGATATAGAAAATGAACTTTATTATCTGCTGAAAGTATTAAATGCAAAGGTGAAAATCTATGAACCTGATGCAGTTGATAATTTTCAAAAGAATGGAAGCTACATTGAAATTGAAACAGAAAAATATTCTAATTTTTCACAATATGATTTAGTTAAGTATCGATTATGTAGTTACAGATTTTTGTTAGAATCTGCAATTGAAGGAAATACAGTATATAAGGATGACTTTTTAATTCGCCAATATATGGCAGTTGTATTAGAGCATAGAGCACGAAAACATTTTTCGGGAAAAAGTTATGTGAAAAATGTGGTTTATAGCTATTTAGTAGAGCAAATGGAAGAATTAGTCATTGATTTTCCATTTGTTAATCAATTGGATATTGCCGATACCATAGGCTTGGCATTCGATTATTTAGAGCGTCATGCTGTATCAAATGGTAAGTTTATAAAGTTGCAGTTGAAAGAGTATGATTATATGATTAAGCGAGAAAATTTTCTTTCGGTACCAATTGGTAAAGCTGCAGATGAGAAAGAAAAGGAAATTTTTAAACCATCAACTCAAGCAGAGGTAGATGATTCTTTGAATAATGAAAAATTGTCAAAAGAAAAGTATCTGAAGAGACTAAATAGATTGTGTGAAAAATGTGCAGACAAAGATATTTGTCTTGAAATTTTTAGGGAAAAGAAGAAGTAGGAGGAATAGCAATGATCAAAGCTGGAATGTTTGTTAGATGCCCAATAGATAGAGAACATCCACAAAACCCTAGGGTGTTTGCAACCGGTAAAGTAGTAAGTATTAACGATTTTAACGAAACAGCACATATAAAGTTTGCAGATCCATTTGGTTATAAAAAATACTTTGAACATATTCCTGAGGAAGTTTTGGAAGCTCCAATCGAGGCTTTGGATCATTGTCATTTGTTTAAGGGTTCGGTTGTAAAATATGGTAGAAAAATGGCGACTATTGTCGATTATAAAGAAAAAAGTGAGGACTTTTTTGACTATTATTTATTGGATAAAGAGACAAAGGAATATTTATGCGTTGGAGAAAGTGAGCTAGTCACATCGTTTTTCTCTGGAAGTGCTAATCCAACAAATCAACTAAAAAAATATGAATTTCAAAATCCATGTTGGTATCTTGGTAGACATATTGTAAAGGATACAATGAATATTTTGGATAATTCTATATTTGGATTTAAAGAACTGGCTGGATGTAAAATATATCTAAAAGCTTTTCAATTAAATACTATAATGCAGTGCCTTCAAGGAGACAAGTGCAGATATATGTTAGCTGATGAGGTGGGATTGGGAAAAACAATCGAGGCTTGCTCCGTACTAAAAATATACCTGAGTAACAGTGCAAACAAGAAAGTTCTTATTACTGTACCAGAGACATTAATTGCACAATGGAGAACAGAATTACTTTTTAAGTTTGGACTTGTTGAAGGACAAAATGAGTGGGAAAACAAAATTACATTGATTCCTGTTGAGGAACTTTCTGTGATGGAGGTTCAACAAAAATGGGATTTTGTGATAGTGGATGAAGTGCACAATTACCTCAATAAAATGAGTACATATGACAGTATTCACGATATAAGTGTTATTGCTGAGAATATTATTGTATTAAGCGCGACTCCTATTCAGCAAAGAAAAGAAGAATATTTACGTCTTCTTAGAGTAATTTTGCCACAGAAGTATGATGATATTACTGTTGACAGCTTTTCTATTCTTGTTGAAAAACAGAATAAGATAGCCAGATTGACACATTCATTATTGGATGAAATCGATAGCTTTAAAAATGAATTATTACCCGAAGTAGAAGGAGATCCACGGGAAGATGAGGATGTGGCGGACGAACTAGAAGAGATAGAAGAGACTTTGAGCGATATTTCTAATATTATAAGAGATCCTATCCTTACTAAGATGGTTGAAATGATAAATTTGTCTTCAGATGATTTTGGAATGTACTCAATTAAAGTAATCATTTCATATATTTGTGATAATTATCAAATAGAACGAAATATAATACGCGGGCGAAGAGCTGTCTTAGGTGTATTTCCAAGTGATCCGTATGGAGAATTTTCTGAAAGAAAATTAGTGGAATTGACATATTCGATTGATGAGGAATCTACATATTATGAAAAAGAAGCCTATAGAAATTTGATGGAATGGATCATATCAATACAGGAAGAGTTAGATGAGGTAAGTGTTCTTACTATAGTAGAACCTCTATTAGAAGCTTTTTTTAGTTCTCCTTGGGCATATGAATCATCTTTGAAAGTTATTTCAATAAAGACAACACTACCAGAAGCAATGTTAAAAAGTGCAGCAAGATGGGTAGAGGACGAGAATGAAGTAGTAAATAATTTAGCTGATGTATTGGACGACATTGAATCACATCCTTCAAGGTTGACAAAACTAATACAATATATCGATACAGAACTGTTTGGCAAAAAAATAGTAGTGTTTACAGATCATCTAGATACTTTTTCGAAATACTATAACGTATTACAAGAAGCATTTGGAGAGGAGGTGACTGGCTTTTCAAGCATTCTGGACAAAGAAGAAGCTGAGATTAATATATATAAATTTCAATCAGATGAGAGTTGTAAGATTTTGGTTTGTGATAAATCAGGAGGAGAAGGAAGAAATCTTCAAGTTGCCGATTATGTAGTACATGTAGATTTGCCATGGAATATTAACACAATTGAGCAGAGGATAGGTCGACTTGATAGAATGGGGCGAGAAGTAGAATTTCCAGTTACATCAGTCGTAATTCACTCTCAAAATAGTTATGAAGAACAATTATTTAAATTCTGGAATGAAGGTATAAATGTTTTCAAACAATCATTAAGTGGATTAGAAATAATAATGAATGATATAAATCAAAAGATTATTGGTTCAATTAAATCAGACTTTGAATTTGGTTTGTATCGTTTGATTCCTGAGTTGATTCAAGAAGCTGAAGAAATGAGAGAAACAGTACGTAGAGAGCAAATCTTTGATACAGCCGCATTAAGATTTAGACCATTATATATTGAATTAGAAAAGCTGCTATCTAATTACGAGTTTAATGAAAATAAATTATTTGCTGAAACAATGATGAGTTGGGCGTCACTAGCTGGATTTGGAGAATTGAATCATATTGCAAATAGTAATTTGGTTTCTTTTGATGAAAATAATTTTTCGATTCGTTCAGCCAGAAATTCATTTTTGATTCCACCAAATTGGGATAGCTATTTAGCAAAAAAACAGAACGAAGCAGCAATTAAGGTTCAACGAGGGATAGAGGAGGAAAAACAAAAGAATATATCGCATAATGACAGAATGGTAAAGGGCACCTTTGATAGAGATATAGCAATTAAAAATGATTATATACACTTTTACGCGCCAGGAGACGAATTGTTTGATTGTATCGTTGATAATGCAATGCATTCATATAGAGGTATGTGTGCTGCGTTTGCTGCTGAATCAAGTGTTGATTGGAAAGGATTTATATATACATATTCCATTGAACCTAATGAGAGACTTTTGTTGGATAATGGAGTGTCACTCTATGCGTTAGGATTATTTAGACAATATTTGGCAACATCTATACAAGTTGTACCTGTTGCATTCTCCGCATTCAGTGAAATTTCTGAGAAGATAGTATTGGCTGAGCATAGAAGAATTGCTCAAATGGGTTATTTTAATAAATCAGATACAATTGATCATTTGGGAAGACGAGGGAAAGAAGATGGATTTTTAGGTATACCTTCGAGATTTAGGGCAAGTAATTTAGATTGGTTTAAAGCTCAATATAATGATGAAAGATGGGAGAAACTAGTCGATCAAAGTTACAATTTATCGAGAAAAAAGGCAAAGGAAAGATTTGTAAAAGAATCAAATCTGCCAGGTGCAAAAGAAATGATAGAGCAAGTATTATCAGTAAAGGAATCTAGAGCTAAATATTTTGGGTCAGATAGTGTTGACACCCTAGAGGAACTAAAACGTCAATACAAAATGGTTTATACAAGTCTTGCTAAACCTATTATTCGAATTGAATCGGCTAGTTTTATGTGGTTAATAAAAAAATGATAAGAGATGAACTGATAAGAGAAATTGAAAAATTAATCAATGGAGAGATTTCGGACTTACATATAGACGAAGATAAGACAAATACTACTGTAGATTTGTTTATGCTGAATACCGCTAAGAGATTGTCTAAAACCTATTTAGGGTTTTGTAGTGGAAATAGGGGGATATCAGATTTGTTTTCTGCGCTTCGAAATTTTATGTTAATTTTTCAAACATCTTTAAGGATTGATAGTTTAGAAATCGAGAAAGACAACGAATTTGGAATATATAGAGATTCCTTTACAAAGAATTACTATGTAGCATATGATATCGCAGGATTAGTTAAGAATGAATCTTTTATTGAAGACGTATTTATTACGAAGGATACCTTTGAGCCTTCAAATGAATCAATATATCAGTTAAAAACAAATGGGTTTATAAAGAAAATAGCAGGATTTGATTATTTCAAATCTATGGAACAGAAACTCTGTGTATATGGGGCATTAAATACGCCAGAAGGATATACTACATTGGTTTCAATGCCAACAGGAGGCGGTAAAAGCCTAGTTACACAATCGTTAGGGTATGAAAAAGAAGGTCTCTCTATTGTTGTTGTACCAACAGTATCTTTGGCAATTGATCAAGAGCGTGTAGCTATAATGAATATCAAAACTGCGAGGGAAAATGAGATCTTTTGCTATTACAGTGGTGTGAAAAATTTTGCGGATATTTCTGAAGCAGTAAGGAATCAAAAGGCAAAATTGTTGTTTATTTCTCCTGAAGCGCTTATTAAAAATGAGCAGTTTCAGCAATTAATAAATACAGCTAATGCAAGTAACTACATAAAAAATATCATAATAGATGAGGCTCATATTGTAGTGTCATGGGGTGATTTCTTCAGAATAGATTATCAGTGCTTAGGGCCATGGAGACGAGAATTATTGAAAATCAATCCAGCTATTAGAACATATCTGTTATCTGCAACATATCGAGATGATACCGTGAAAACATTAAAGAATATGTTCACAAATGATAGCAAGTGGATAGAAATCAGATGTGATTCACTAAGAAGAGAACCAAGATATATTCTTAAAAAGTCAAAAACTTTTTATGAGAAGAAAAAGAACGTATTTGAATTAGTAGATAAACTGCCTAGACCAATGATAATTTATGTAAATGCTCCGTATCAGGCAAATAAATGGAAAGAATTGCTGGGGAAAAGAGGATATTCTGACCTAAAAATGTTTACTGGTGAAACAAAATCAGATGAACGACGTAAGCTTATAAATGATTGGGCAAATAATGAGTTTGATCTTATGATTGCAACATCTGCGTTTGGAGTAGGTGTAGATAAACTAGATGTAAGAACGGTGATGCATTTGTATGTTCCGGAAAGTCCAGATTCATATTATCAAGAATTAGGAAGGGGTGGGAGAGATGGTCTTCCTTCTCTTAGTGTGATGTGCATAGACGAAGATGACGTTAGTGAAGGTGGAAAGCATGTAACAAAAGTATTAACAAAAGATACATTTTGGGGGAGATGGTGGAGTATGTATACCAATCCTTTGAACCAATGGCAAAGTGGATTGATTGCGATAATGGCGTCAACCAAGCCGAATTATAATAAGACTAACTATTTTGAAGAAGGCAATGAAACTGACGAGAAATGGAATATTAATGTTTTGCTGTTACTGAGCAGATATCAGCAAATTGATATAGTAGGACTGGATTTAGATGATCAAAACAGATATATTTTCACAATAAAAATACTGAATGATATGCTTACACAGAATACGGATGATTCAAAACTATTTTTTGAATCAATTCGAGAAAAAGAAGCTTCTAAATCACAAAATGCATTTAAACTTATGAAACAATACATTGAGAAATCGGAGGAATTATGTTGGTCAGGAATGTTTAATGATACATATCCGCTTGTTTCAGAATACTGTTCAGGTTGTAATTGCCATAAAAAAGTAGTGGCAGATGAGTTGAAAAAATTTCCGTTATTAGTTGATATTTCAGGACCTGCAAAGCAGATATCTATCGACAATCGAGAATTCTTTTCTAATACAAATGAGGCATTGTTTATTTCGCAGGGAGATATTACATTATTCATTGAAAGATATAAGCCAGATATAGTGGTTTGTGATGAGATATTAGATCTTAATACTATCACTCGCCCAGATATTAACTATGTAAATTTTATGGAATTCAGAGATTTGCAAATACATAACAATGAGTTTTATATATCTGGTTTGGTTATGGCATGTTATAGCAAGAAAACCGAGATTGCTAAAAAACAATATCAGGTGATAATCAAATACATGAATAAAGTTAGACATGTTATTCATATTACCCCAAATGATTTTGTGGTTTCGAATGCAACAGAAAAGATACTGTCAGATTATGTTGGTGGTACTGTAGTTAAATAGGAGGGAAAATATGTTTTTAGGAAATATGGTCACGGAAGCAATTCCGGCTAGAGTGTATTCGTTATATAGGATCGCTATAAGTAAAAAGGATATTACAAAAACAGAAGTCCAAAAGCAAATGGAACCAGAGGGGATATATGAGGGGATCTCATATTTTTCTACTATACTTAAGGCTGCAACAGAATTGAAGCTTGTTGAGATACAGGATAATATTGTTGTTCCATTGGTTTCAAAGGATCAAATTAAAAGCATGGACGATTTCAAAATGTATGCTATCTCAAAGATGGCCAGCTTTGAAGGAGAGCAGTTTTATAAATTTACAAACGTTGTAGTGAATATGAATGAAAAGGTATATAAATTTTCATCTCTTTCGGATTTAGAAATGCTTAATATTGTTTCATTACAAGTAGGACAGCAAATCACAGCACCTATGGCACGTGGATGGAGATTTTGGGCACAGTTTTTAGGTTTTGGATATATGAACAACATGTCATTTTTGCCAAATGCATATATTTTCGTGAAGAATGTACTTAGATTAATGGAATTTGAGAAATTAACTGAATACCAGATAGATGAATTTATGATTAGGTTTAGTCAGTATGGAAAGATATTATCAAGTAACTTGCAACCAGAAAGAAATATGAATATTGCTTTATCGAGTGCATTAAGAGAGTTACATGATAATGGAGAAATTGTGCTTAAATATGGTAGTGATGCTGAAAATAGATGGATATTGTATCCTTCCAATGAATCGTTTAATGAGCAAGTTTCATCAATAGTTTATAAGGGGGTAAAGAAATGAATCTTGAAGTTGCAAAAAAAAGATATAAAGATGTATTTCTTCCTGATGTTATAGACAATACGCAAGGGGATTTTTTGGCTAAACATGTGCCAATGAAAACTCTATATTATACGGATCATGACGAATTAACAGAGCAGGATAAGAAACATCCGTTAACAGAAGAAAAAATATATGAGTTGATTTTCTCTGAAAAAGAAGATCAATTTGTATTAGTTAAGGGTGCCAGCGGAGCAGGAAAATCACATTTGATTAGATGGATGAATACAATGCTTGATCTTCGGAAAGGTGAAGCTGAAATAGTAATTCCAATTCGAAGAGCGGATAATACGCTGAAAGGAACGATTCGACAACTTATTAATCATCCAGTAGTCGAAAAAATGCCTAATACAGAGCTTTACAAAAAAATGGCCTCTGCGTCTATAACGATTCCTGAACTTGAATTAAAAAATACAATTTACTATGCATTCATAAATCTTATTGAGAGTGATGATGGAAAAGCGGGAAGTGATGAAGAAAGAATAATTAGCAATGTTGATCGCAAGCATCTAGTTGCGCTATTGCAGAATTCATTATTTAAAGAGAGATTAATGGAGATTTCCGGACCAATTGATCGTATATATAGCAAAATTGCTGAAAATAAAACTCTTGAAGTAAATGACAAAGCAGCTCAATTTGAGGATGCTGATTTTGAAATTGATTCTTCTATTAGAACTGAATTAATCAATGTCGGAGCAGACGAAAAAGCGCGTAAAATAGCAGATAAAATGCTCGATAATCCAGAGTTTGTTTCTAAAGTAACTGTATATGTCAATAAGTTTATTGAAAAAGTTGTACAGCGCTGTACAGGACTTGAACCAGGAGATTTACGAGAGGTAATAGAAGATATTCGACAAGAACTTTTTCGACAGGGATGCAATCTAACAATATTAATCGAAGATATTACTGCAGCATCTGGAGTAGATGATTCCTTGTTAGATGCATTATTGACCAATAAAAAGGGATATTCTGATAAGAAATTATGTCGAATTAACTCAATTGTCGGAGTCGCAGACGGATATTATAGAGATAATTTTAGAACAAATACTAAGGGGAGAATAAAAAAATTTGTTACCGTTCCTGACGAAATGTTTAATGGTGATACGGACGGTCTTGTTGAGTTTTTTGCTAGATACCTTAATACGGTATCACTTGAGAGCGATGTTATTAATGCTTGGGTAGATGCAAAAGCTGAGGAGGATCTGTATCCAATACATGAAGTGACGTTTGGAGATGGTTGGGGAGAACATAAAATAGGGGGGAGAGGTATTAATCTATTTCCATTCAGTAAGAGAGCAATTGTTTTCCTTTATAAACATCAAGAAATAACTCAAAGGAATCCACGAGCGATAATGAGAAATCTAATTGAACCATATGTTAAAGACGCGTTAGATAATCTAACTCATTATCCGTCTAAGAGAACAACATTGGTGGGAGTAGACCCTAAACTTCAGAATACTATTTATAATAGGCTTGATTTAAATGATGAAACAAAAATTCGGCTATCACAATTTATGTATATTTGGGGTGATGGAACAGAGGAAATATACGAGGATAATGGTGCAAGATTTATTGCAGGGATACCGGAAAGAGTTTATTTGGAATTAGATTTGCCAATTATGGATGGCAAAATCGTTGAAAAACCTAAAGAAGAGCCGAAAGTTGAAAAAATTAGTGTAGCGATTGATAAAAAACAAAATTCCAAATTAACTGCAAGAAAGTCTGTGGAAAATGAACAGGTTGCGATTGCATTAAAAGAAGTTGATAAGTGGATTGAAAATAAAGATTACAAATTGAGTATTGGTGCTACGACCAAAAACGTAAAAGCATTGAATGATGCAAGAAAGAATATTAACGACTATTTATTTAATGTAATTGATTGGTCATCTGAGGGAGTTCCAATTGATGCAATGACAAAAATTCGTGATAAATTTTTAGTTGTCTTTGAACGTCAAACAATGCGAAGTGATTCTGTTATCACTCTTTCTGCATCTATTGAGTCTAGGAAGATAATTGAGGCGTTTGTAAGATGGAGTGAGGTCGGAAATAAATCGTGGGATTTTCCGGGGTCAACGGATTATTTGTATCGAGTACAGCGCTGGACTGAGAGTATAAAGCCACAGATTATTGAGGCAGTAATGCATTATGATGGAAAGGAGATTGATTACTTCTTATTTGCCACTATAGCAGAATTTTATAGATTGATTTTGAATGGATATTGTAAAAATTATCTGAATCCTATGAATTTTTCACCAGACCTTTTGTTACAAAAAAATGAATCAATTACAAAAGAAAATGGTCATACTAAAAACTGGAATGACCTTCAAAAAATGACAACTGGCTCAGATGGAGAAGATAATAGAAGATGTGTCTTACAGTATTTTAATTTGCCACAAGGAACGGCAATAGCATCAACAAACTATGAATATGATTACATTTCTTTTAACAAAGCAGTAAAGAAAGCAATTAATTCAGGATTAAAATATACGGATGCGCAATTGCAATTAGACGATCCTGTAAAAAAAAGACGAATTACCAGCGAATACTTAAAGAAAATATTAGATAGGATTGATACAGTAGTTTCTGAGGAAAAGAAAGTCGTTTCAGAGAAATTAGCAATAATAGGAAAATATTTAAAATTTGATGAAGTTGAGAGTGAAGCTGATATTAAAGTAATAATATCAGCTGTAAAGAAATTCTATAATCAAGCACAGATTAGTCATGTGAGTGCAGCGGTACATGTGAACAATGGTCTGATAAATAATTGTAATAAAAATGTTGGAGCAATTTTAAGTTCATTACGAGTTGCGCAACAAGTAGTGGATATTAATGATTCAATTGAGGCACTAATAAGACTAAGCAGAGATCCAATTGGAGGATTGAATTTTTTTGTATCATTAATTGAAACTGTAAGTAATGACTTAGAGAAAACAACTCAAGAAGTAGCAAACAGGATGTATGGTAAAACTGAAAACATTGATGGAACTGAAAATATGGAATATTCAGAAGAAAAGAAGAAGATTTTAGAATGTAAAACCATCATAGAGGAGGTACAAGATAGGAATGTTGATTGATGATCTTCAGAAGTCTGTTAAGCAGCTTAAACAATTAGATATATTAGAGTCAGCATTACAAGATGCAGAGAAAAAAGTGAAGAATGATTCTGATTATTCTGTATTAGTTACAGATTTTTGGGATTTAATGGAGAAAATATCGTATGCAAGTAATGAATTTGAATTTGTTCCATCAAAAGAATCTATTCAACTGGTCTCCGATACCATTGAAAAACTTGAAAGTGTAATTTCGTCTGGTGCAGTAGATGAAGAAGAATTGGGCACAACCAAACAACAAATAAATAGAAAGGTTACTCCAGGAATTGCAAAAGAATGGAAAGCATTTCATCAGAAGAAAACATCTGGTGTAGTTGCTAAAATTGCGTCAATTGGTTCTCTTGTTAAAGATCAAAATAAAATAGAGACAATACGCATAAATGTAACAAATGCTTCTGATTGGCCAGGACTTTCATTAAAGGACAGTGGAAATAATACTAGATTGGAATTACTTAAGAACGGAATTGAGGAAGTGGACAAAATTGAGGAAGAACTAAATCTAAGTGAAGAAGTTCGAAATTTTGTAATTTCTGTTACTAGAGGAAAAGCAAAAGTGACAGGTATTACACAGAATGTAATAGACTGGATTAACGAGGCAAATCTAGAGGATAATTTTGTTATTGATTTTAAGAAATAGTAACATTATTAAATTGACAGGTTAGACGCATAGGGATATACTTAAGTAGGTACTTAAGTATATCCCTATTATATTGGAGGCGTTATGAAATTTGTATACAAATTTCCTGTTGTAAGAGGTGTTCAAGCAGGAAAAGAATATTATATAGCTATGGTTCCATTAAATATGCTGGCGAAAATGTTTCCATCGGATGAAGAAGAATTTGTATTGCCAGAATACAGAGCGCAACGAAAGTTGAATGAAAGTAGAATACCTGTGATAAGCAGATATATTCTAGATAATAGAGAATCATATGTTTTTTCAGCTTTAGCAGCATCGATAGATGGAGAGTTTTTATTTGTTGCAAATGAGTTGAATCAAGATACAGGAACGTTGGAGGTGTCACTGGATGCTCATTTCTTAATCAATGATGGACAACATAGGAAATCTGCAATCTTGACAGCATTGAGAGAAGATTTAACGTTGCAGAATGAAACAATATCAATTGTATTTTATGCAGATGAGGGATTGAAGCGTAGTCAACAAATATTCACTGATTTAAATAAAAATGCAGTAAAAACATCAAACTCAATATCAGAATTGTATGATTCAAGAGATGAGATGGCTGTAATCACAAGAAATGTTATATGGAATATTGAGTTTCTGAACACATACACGGATAAAGAGAAAGACATTTTGGGGAAATATTCATCAAGATTATTTACATTAAATACATTTTACACGGCAAACAAAATAATAGTGGGACGTCGTCAAGAGAAAGAGTGCGAATTGTTTTTGCAAAAGTACTGGAGTTTGATTGTTAAGTATATGAGACAGTGGCAAGAACTACAAAACAGAGAAATTACTAAAATTGATATTAGAGAAAATTTTATTGCTACACAGAGTATTGTAATCCAGGCATTTGGTAGGTTGGGAAATTATTTCTACTCAAAAGATATAGAATTGGAAAGCTATTTGAAGAAAATAGATAAGATTAATTGGAGTAGAAACGCTAAACATTGGTATATGAGAGCTGTGGGAAAAAATGGAAGGATTATTACAAACAAAAAAGCAGCAATGTTAATTGCGAATGTAATAAAAAAAGAGATTGGAATTTCATTGACTCAAGAAGAAAAAAATGCAGAAGATTTATATAAGAAATCAATAAAGGAATAGAGGAACGAAGATGGCAATAACAAAGGAATTGATCGATGGATTGTTAGTTACAATTCAAAACTTATATTTGGCGGATGATATCCCTTGGATGATTGGATATTCAGGTGGTAAAGATAGTACAGCTGCTGTTCAATTAGTATGGATGGCATTAGAAAGATTGCCTGTTTCAGAAAGAAACAAACCTGTACATATTATGAATACTGATACGTTGGTTGAGTCTCCAGTAGTTTCAAAGTGGGTGGAAAAATCTCTTGATTCAATGAGAATATATGCTGATGAACAGGAATTACCATTCATTCCAGAGAGACTAATACCGGATTATAACAATACATTCTGGGTGAATTTGATAGGTAGAGGTTATCCTTTTCCACGTATGAAATATCGTTGGTGTACAGATCGACTTAAAATCCAGCCAGTAAATAATTTTATTAAAAGCAAGATAGCAGAACATGGTGAAATAATTCTTGTATTAGGAACACGAAAACAAGAAAGTTCAAGAAGAAATCGAACTATGACAAATCTTGAGAAGAAGAGAGTAAGAGTGCTTCTAAGTCCAAACCCAACACTAGCCAATGAGCTTGTGTTTTCACCAATGGTAGATTGGTCTGATGATGATGTATGGGCTTTCTTATTACAGTATAAAAATCCATGGGGATATTCAAACATGGATTTATTGACTATGTACAGAGGAGCTACGGCAGATAATGAATGTCCAATTCAAGTTGATAAGTCGACTCAATCTTGTGGAAAAAGTCGATTTGGATGTTGGGTTTGCACTATGGTTGAAAAAGACAAATCAATGGAAGCTATGATTGCAAATGATCAAGAAAAAGAATGGATGAGTGCTCTTTTGGAATTTCGAAATGAATTTGGAAATGAAGTAGGAGATCGTGACAGAAGAAGTTTTAGAAGAATGAAAGGTAATCTGCAAGGAAATTACGGAAAATTATTTCATGGTCCATACAAGAAAGAAGTTAGGGAACGGTGGCTTGAAAGATTATTGTCTATTCAAAAAGATATCAATGAAAATGGACCAGATGAATTCAGAGATTTGGAACTAATTAGATTACCAGAACTACAAGCAATAAGACGTATTTGGGTAAATGATAAACATGAATTTGATGATTCATTACCAATAATTTATGAAAGAGTTGTTGGAAAAACGTTTAATGATCCTGAATGGATTCATAGTGAGAATTTCGAAAGTGAAGAATGGAAAATATTGAAAAAAGTATGCCAAGAAATGTATCCAGATGAAGAATTGGCATTCGAAATGATGTATACCCTAATAGATATAGAGAATAAAGCATCAGGTGTAAATCAGAGAAAGGGAATTCTTGATGATATTAATTCAACGTTAGGAAAGACATGTTATAAAAATGAAGAGGATGCTACACAGTTCTATTTAGATATGATGATACGAAAAAAAGAAAATGGTGGAAAATACAATGGGAAATTCTTGGATTATCAGCCGCTTGGATCTGAATTTGATGATAACGAGGATGAATAATAAATGATAATAAAACGATTGCAATTACATAATTTTGGAATATATGCAGGTGATAATACTTTTGAATTTAATGGAAAAAAACCAATAGTATTAGTGGGTGGAATGAATGGACGCGGCAAAACCACGTTTTTAGAAGCAGTTCTTCTTGCTTTATATGGATCTAACTCATTTGCCTATATTGAAAGTAAGCAAAAATCATATTTACAGTACTTGAAATCTTTTGTTAATAAAAGAGCAGAAGATAAAACATGTAGTGTTGAATTGGAATTTGAGACTAATAACGGTCTTAAGGAAAAATATATTGTTAAACGTAGTTGGGATGTTATTAGAAAAAAAACTAAAGAGGAAATTAGCGTATATAAGGATGGCACATTTAACGAGTTTTTAGCACAAAATTGGCCTATGTTTGTGGAAAACATTTTGCCAAGCGCACTTTCAAGTTTTTTCTTTTTTGATGGCGAAAAGATTGCAGAAATGGCTGTGGATAGTACTAACATGCAATTAAAGAATGCAATCAGATCAATGTTAGGAATAACAGTTCTTGATGTTCTCAGCAATGATGTTCTTAGAAATTTAAAAAAAGTTAATAAGGGCGAAGAAGATAATAAATCAGCAGAAGGTATCGATAAACTTAGAGATGCAAAAGAAAAAGCACTTGAAGAGCTGACAATTGTTGATGCAGATATTGAAACACTCACACATTCTTTAGTTAAGGATAATGACAAATTAGAGGCATTACATCGACTATATACAGCAAAAGGTGGAGATGCTGTGGAGAAGAGAAAGGAAACTATACAAAAAAGAGCATTCCTAATATCTGAGTTTAGTTCGGAAGAAAATCTGCTGTACGAGCTTTCGGGAAGTGAATTACCATTGACTTTAGTTGCGGATTTGCTTAGAGATATAAAACTGCAAGCAACAGATGAACATATTGATTCAATAATGCGAAAAGCAGTGATGCAAATGGATAGTATGCTTGAAGATTTTATTTTAGGTTATAAAGGTGATAGCAAAGCAAGTGTTGATTTTGTCGAATACGTAAAAAAACAATCAAGTGGAGATCAAGAAGTTCCACTATATGAATTATCAGACCAAGCTTTATATCAGGTTAATACTCTTGTAGAAGGATCACTAGAAAAGGCAAAAATAGAAGCAAAGCGAATATTGACTGAGAAAAAGAAAATCGAAAAACAAATTGGAGAATTAGATAGTTATCTTTCTTTAGATATTAATGATAAAGAACTCCAAGATATCTATAAAAAAATAAAGAAGGCGGAACAAAAACTTATTGATGATCAAGTTAGAATGTCTGAACTGGGAAAAAGGAGAAGTGATGCTAACGCAAAAGTTATTTCTACTACTGCCGAATTCAGTAGATATGTTGAGTCATATCTATCTACAGCCGAGTTAAGAGATAGCGTGGATCGAACAATAAAATATTCTAATATGGCACTATGTATAATAGAAAAATATCAGATTGAATTGCAGAGGAGAAAAACAGATCTTCTAGCAGAAACAATTACTTCCTGTTATAAAAAACTTGCTAATAAGAAGAATTTAATTCAAAGAATTGAGATGGATTCAGAAACCTTGAATATGATATATATTTCTGAGGTAGGAAAAGAGGTTCCTAAGGATTGTTTGTCTGCAGGAGAACAGCAGTTAATGGTGATTTCTATATTATGGGCACTTTCTATTTGTTCGAAAAAGAAGCTGCCAGTGATTATTGATACACCTTTGTCACGATTAGATTCATTGCATAGAACTGCATTGATTCAGACCTATTTTCCAAACGCAGGAGAACAGACGATTATTTTGTCAACGGATTCAGAGATAGACAATAATTATTACAGATTAATGAAAGAAAATGTTGGTGATGAATTTACCCTAAAATATGATGAAACAACACAAAGTACTTCTATACAAAGAGGGTACTTGATTGGAGCACAAATATGATTATGAAACAAGTTCGTCTTTCTCAACAGGCAAAAGATCAATTGTCAAGATTAAAGGGAAAGACTGGAATAAAAAATTGGAATGTATTATGTAGATGGGCACTGTGCTATTCCTTGAGTGAAAAAACGCTTCCGACAGATATACAGATCGTAGCAGATAGCAACTTGGAAATGTCTTGGTTTACATTTGGAGGAGATTATTATGAATTGTATGAAGCGTTGGTTAAAGCTTGGTGCCTTCAGATGAACTTACCGGCGGATGATGATACTGTGGCGAAATATTTTAGATTAAATATGGAGAGAGGAATATCTCATCTATGCGGAACTGGATTTATTAAATCCTTCGATGACCTAGTAAAACTAACGATTAAGGAGAAGGAGAAATGAGTATATATTTGGATTATAATGCTTCAGCTCCAGTTGATTTGCGGGTTTTGGATGTTATTGTGGAAGTATATAAAAATAAGATAGGGAATGCTGATAGTAGAACTCATAATTATGGAGAAAATGCAAGAAGCGTAGTTGAGAATGCACGTAAGCAGGTAGCATGTCTCTTGAACGTATCTTCAGATGAAGTTTTTTTTACCAGTGGTGCAACTGAAAGTAATAATATTGCAATTCAAGGATTAAAAGATTATGCTGAATCAACAGGGAAAAAACATATTATTACTACAGCAATAGAGCATAAAGCAGTACTGGAAACAGTAAAATACCTTAATCAAGAAGGATTTGATGTTGAAATTATATCACCTGATCGTTCAGGAAGAGTTAGCGCAGATAGCATCTTAAATAAGGTTCATGATGATACACTTCTTGTCAGTGTGATGCATGTCAATAACGAAACTGGAATAATTCAACCAGTAAAAGAGATTGGTGAATATCTTGACACAAAGGGAGTTTTATTTCATATTGATGCAACTCAAAGTTGCGGAAAGCTTGTAGATGAAATACGGGACCTCAAATATAATATGTTATCGTTTAGCGCTCATAAACTGATGGGGCCACAAGGGGTTGGAGTTTTAGTTTTAAAGAAGAAAAAGTATAAACTTCCACCTGTGAAAGGAATAATGTTTGGAGGACAGCAAGAGCATGGAATTAGGCCTGGAACAATTCCTGTTGCGTTAGTTGCTGGATGTGGAAAGGCTTGTGAATTGGCCGAAAGAGAATATAAGGAAAATACCTTAAAGGGACATCAAATAAAAATAAAAATTCTTAAGGAGTTAGATAGTTCTGGAATTGAATTTTCTATCAATGGAGATCCAGATTATTGTGTCGGTAGTACTCTCAATATTTGCATGCCAGGGGTATCGTCTGAAGCTCTTATGATTACTGCAAAGGAATATTGTGGAGTTTCAAATGGGTCGGCGTGTACCTCTAAGAATTATGCCCCAAGTTATGTATTGGCTGCTATGGGGATTCCAGTAGATCAAATTGAGTGCTCAATAAGAATTAGTTGGGGACCAGATTCGGATGTTACTGAAGTGATTTCAAACATACATGGATTTCTTAATATTGCAAAACAAATACGAAGTTGAGTAGGCAGGTGGAATAGATGGGAGATAAGAAGGATATCAGTACAACACTGTATTCGAATAAATTGGATATAAAAAAATTTGAGCGACTTTTGCGTAATAATGATCAAGGGTATAAATTTTTCTGGTTCGAAGCAATTATGAGATTAATACCTTCGAAGGTTGAAGAGTTTACTTTTGAGGACGTAATTAACGAAATGATATGGGAAGCTTGGAAAACCGTGACACATTATCATCTCAGATTAGGACATACGGTAAACGGAAATGCAGAAAATTTTCTTGAACATGCAATACGGATTTTATATGAGTGCGTGAAAGACGATTTGAATAATAAAGCTCCTTCTCGAGAACAACTAATGAGATTTGTTCAAAAGTATGATGATAAGCTTCAAGTTGATAAGCAGCATCTTACGGACTATGTGCCCTATCGTTTGATAAAGCCTTTTGTTGAAAAGGAAGGAAAAGAATATATTGATCGTAAGTGCTACAAAAGATTTATCAGTTATCTCAATGGATTCAGTAAAATGAATAATAAATTCTTTTACGACATAATTGATGCTGAATTGGATTTACAGAAAAAAATCAGAATTAATGTGGAATGGCGAGAATTTATGATACAGAATCACGCAGTTATTATGGGATGGATTCAGTATAATAAGGCACAGTTTATCCAAGACAGAAACCCAGGTGTTCCAGGCGTAATGTATAAAGTTTCACCAGAGGATGAAGATGATAAACGTAGACTTGGAAACGCAAGAACGCTATGGAAAATGACCGTTGAATTAACTGGAAAATCATTATATGAGATTTACACAGGGAATACACTTGAAATAGATAAATTTGATCTGGATCATTTTGTTCCGAGATCGTATATCTCAAATGATGAGTTGTGGAATCTAACACCGATGAGTAAAAATCTTAATTCCAGTAAAAACAATAGATTACCTGCAAAAGGCTTCATGAAGGAGTTTATTAGATACCAATATTATCTTTATACATTGATTTTTAACAACATTGATTCATTGCAGGCAAAATCATTGATGAATCAATTTGAAAAATGTGAAAGACACAATTTGAATGCAATCTGGGCATCTGAAAAATTGTATATTGCAGGAAATTCTCAGACACAATTTAGTAATATATTAGAAGAAAATCTTGATATGGTTTATGAATCTGCAAAATTGCAAGAATATGATATTTGGGAGATGTAGATGAACTCAACGATAGAGTACTATTGTAGCAACTAGTTGTTATTTAAACTTTATCATTATAAAGTCTTACTTTTACAAAAGTGTAACATTAGGATAAAGAGACTTCAGATTTATTCTTGCATCTGCCGTTGTAAACTGCCAGTCTACGGTACCCTTTGCCTTATTTCTTGCTTGTTCCCAGGCTGTTAGTTCTTCCGACAGGCGAGTAATATCTGGAATCCGGCGTTTTAGACACTGACGTGTCATTACATTCAGC
>OASR01000163.1_pt1 | contig 36962 bp, 34 predicted proteins | sample 1475751 | NCBI WGS metagenome assembly OASR01 (sample SAMEA2579907, study PRJEB22360) | human gut metagenome | biome: human gut; feature: human-associated habitat; material: faeces | place: Denmark | collected 2008/2010 | reverse complement strand
TAAGCGGGCAGTGAGCTGCGAAATGCATCAGGATTTCGGAGCGAATGCCCGCGTGCCGCCAAAAAGCGCTTCGGGAAGGTTAGAAAATGCCAGTTCTGCGTTAAGCATTCCAAACCAATGTCCTGGTCCGCCCCCTTCTCTTTCCGTACACTACCTCTGCATACAAAGCGTCTTAATCAGCTAAACCCCAATATAATGAATTTAATAGAGCACTATAAAACGTTTGCTGTAATACTAATTTGAAGGAGGATTACCATGAATTATAAAATTTTGATCGTGGACGACGAAAAAGGGATCGTAACCATGATGAAGAATTACTTTGAACCAGGCGGATATCTGGTATATACCGCCTATGACGGGGAAGAAGCGCTTAAGAAGATATCCAGCAAGCCCGATATCATACTGCTGGATATCAACATGCCGGGGCTGGATGGACTGACCGTGTGCCAGCGCATCCGGGAACATATTACCTGTCCGATTTTATTTTTAACGGCGAGGGTCGAGAGCCGGGATAAGATTATGGGCTTTCGGGCTGGAGCGGATGACTACATTTTAAAGCCCTTTGATCTGGATGAACTGGGCGCAAGAGTTGCAGCTCATTTACGCAGGGAGCAGAGAAGACAGGAGCAGTCAACGGTTCGTTTTTTCACGGATTTAGTAATTGACTATTCCAAACGGGAGGTGACGGTAAACCAGAATGAGGTTTCCCTGTCAAAAAAAGAATTTGACATTGTGGAGCTTCTTTCCATGAATTCCGGCCAGGTGTTTGACCGGGAGCGTATCTATGAGCTGGTCTGGGGCATGGAAGGAGAAGGTAATAGTTATACTATAATGGAGCATGTCAGAAAGATACGTTCCAAACTGGGCGTCTATTCCCTTCATAATTATATTGATACAGTTTGGGGGATGGGCTATAAATGGAACGGATAAAACAGATGGGTTTAAAAAAAGCATTCTTCTGCCTTACCTTATTTTATCTGTGCATTGCGCTGGTTCTTGGGGGAATTGCTTTCGCAGGCTGTATCGCCATGCGCAGGCAGGAAGGGAGCAGCATTGTAGCACAGATGAATGAAGGGACAGTTGATGTAAAAGTATCCGGGGAGTACCATGTGGAAGAACAGTCCGCTTTTCAGATATGGGATTTTCTTCAGATGTTCCTGCCGGTATTTTTTGTCATTGCTGCACTGGTTCTTGCAGATGTTACGTTTTACCGGGTAAAGCTAAAGGTACCCATTGACAGGCTGCAGGAAGGTGCCGGGCGGATTATGCATAATGACCTGGATTTTAAGGTGCAGCAGACATCAGGAGATGAGCTGGGGCAGCTGTGTGCTGCTTTTGAATCCATGCGCATACAGTTGCAGAAAAATAACAGGGAGATGTGGATGCAGATGGAAGAACGCAGGCGTTTGAATGCTGCTTTTTCCCACGACCTGAGAAATCCGGTAACGGTACTAAAAGGATGTGCCAAGCTAATGCGCCGGGGAATCGAGCAAAAGAATATGAATTTGGAACATCTGGGGTCTACGGTGGGCTTACTGGAAGAATACAGTGAACGCATCGAAATATATGTGGAGGCCATGAGTAAAGCCCAGAGATTGGAAGAGGTAGTCTGTAAGCCCATGCAAACAGATCTGGGACGTTTTATGGAGACGCTGGAAAAGGTACTTAAAATGCTGGTTCCCCATATTGGATTTCGGTATCTGAACAGGGAAGGGGAGCGGAATCAGGCTCTATGGCTGGATACCTCCCTGATTCAGGAAGTGGTGGAAAATCTGGTTTCCAATGCAAAGCGCTATGCCAGAGAAGATATCCTGGTGAAAGCCTGGAAAGAAGGCGGTTATCTATTTATTGCGGTTCAGGATGACGGAAGGGGTTTTCCACAAAAAGTAATGGAAAAAGTGGGAAAGCCATTTTTGCGTGGGGAAGAAAACAGCGAAGAACATTTTGGCATGGGTCTCTATATCAGCAGGCTTTTATGTGAAAAACACGGAGGAGGGCTTACCCTGCGCAATCTTTGGGGGAACAATGATCACGAACCGACAGGTGCACTGGCAGAGACTAAATTTAAAACTACATGGAAACCTTGAGCAAATTTTGAGATTTGCCTGATACACTCTCCTTACAAAGAAAAGCAAAGGAGAGTGTTTTTATGTTAATAGAAGTAAAAGGATTATCGAAAATATATGGAGGCAGAGAGAATCAGGTTACAGCCTTAAACAAAGTTAATTTAAAGCTCCGGGAGGGGGATTTCGTATCCATTATGGGACCTTCCGGAAGCGGAAAAAGCACCCTGCTGCATATGCTTGGAGGACTGGATAAACCAAGTGAAGGAAGCGTATCCTATAACGGACAGGATATTTATCAGGCAGGGGATAAGGAATTATCTGCATTTCGCAGAAGGAAGATCGGATTCATATTCCAGCAGTTTAATCTGCTTCCGGTACTGACCGCCAGGGAAAATATCGAAATGCCGCTGCTATTGGACAAAAAACATCTGGATCAGGTTTATCTGGAAGAATTGACAAAGCTTTTGGGCATTGGTGAGAGGCTGACCCATTTGCCGGGAGAGCTGTCAGGAGGACAGCAGCAGAGAGTAGCCATAGCCAGGGCGCTGATTGCCAAACCGGATATCATTCTTGCAGATGAGCCTACCGGAAATCTGGACAGCAAGAGCGGAGGGGAAGTAATGGAGCTTCTTGCAGACATTTGGAGGGAGATGGGAAAAACTTTAATTATCATAACCCATGATATCCGAATTGCAAAAATGGCAGAGCGTCAGTGTAACATTGTTGACGGGGTGCTTACGGAGGTGGAACCGGTATGAGATCCTATCATTCATTTTCATGGAAAGAAATAAAAGCACAAAAAGTTACCTCGGCACTGATTTTGATTGCAGTGATTCTGTCAACGATGATGACCACGGTTGTGGGGCAGTCCATCGGCATATTGCAGGCATTGCGGGAACAGCAGGCAAGTATGTTAAATGGAAAACGCTATGCTTCGTTTCATAACCTGTCTGAAAAAGACAAAGTCGGAATGCTGGGAGAGGAGTCACTGTCCTTTGCAGGTGCCAATATTGCGCTGGGCGTAAGCCAAATTAAAAACAGCGGGTTAGACCTTCAGGTCCGGGAGTATGACCAGAAAGACATAGGCGCTTATGCGGCAGCATTCAGTCTGGAATCAGGAAAGCTGCCCCAACGGTCCGATGAAATAGCACTTCCATCCGATGTATTGAAACTTCTGGGAGCGGAGGGAAAATTAGGCGAAAAGATCACCCTGGATCTGCGGATTTCCCTGCTACAAGACTCAAGTACCCCTTATGAATATCAAGCTGAATTTACCCTGTGCGGGATCTTAAAGCCAAATTACACCGGCTACGTCAGCGGAACCACTACAGGTGCAGTGGGGGCAGGTGCTGCAAAAAACCTTTTGCCAGAGAAATATCAGTTGTATTCGGTAGATTTTATCACCTCATCCAGGCAGGATTTCCAGAAAGTCCTGGATGAATTGGCAGATAAGTATCAGGTGGATGAAAAACTGATTCAATATAACTGGGTTTATCTGGACGCCCTGAATATCCCTTACCGGGAAACAACTGATAATTCTCAGGAAACAGCTGGATTTTCTTTCATGGCTGTATCAGGAGTAATGGTTGGAGCGCTGGTACTATTGGCAGCAGGTCTTGTAATCTATAATATACTGAAAATATCCATTAATAAAAAGATTCGAGAATATGGTATATTACGGGCAATTGGTGCAGTTCCGGGACAACTCTACAATCTGGTAGCCAGACAGCTGATACTGCTGTGCGGAATCGGAATCCCAATCGGTGCAGCTGCCGGTATTTTATCGGCAGGGGGTATAACAAAGGCTGCCACCACCCTCTTTTCCCCCGGCATTTTTATGGCACAGAACCAGGAGGAGCTATCCGGTCTCATTGGGCAGAACAGCTCAGGCAAAATACTGCCGCTGTTCGTCAGTGTGATCATTACGCTGGCATTTGCCTGTATCGCAGCAATGCCGGCAGCCAGGTATGCAGCCAACGTTGCACCCACTTCGGCAATGGCGGGAAGCAGTTTGAAAGTAAAGAGAAAGAACAGAAGAAAACGTAAGATTCGTAGATTTGAGGCTTTTTTTGCCAGACTGAATCTGAAAAGAAGCCCGGGACGATCAGTCATTACCATACTTTCACTGGTGATGAGTATTACAGTCTTTGTAGCCCTCAGCAGTTTTTCCGCACTTTTGGATACATCCAGAGATGTTCAGGATATGCACAGGGGAGATTATGCAGTCCGCAATGAGAACACCGGATTTGCTCCCGCGGTAATAGAAGATTTGAAAAAAAGACCGGAATTAGAATCGGTCTCCACTTTAAAGTATAGTCTTTATGAGCAAAAAGAAGATGGAACGCTGGATATTGCGCTAAACTTTCCGTTAAAACAAGCTTATGAGACGCTGCAGATTATCGGTATTGATGAAGCGTGGCTTAAGAGCCTGGTTCCGCAGATTACGGATCAGCAGATGCAGGATTTCAAGGACGGCAAGTCCTGCCTGGTTAAAAACCCAATTGCAGTTGCTATGGAAGGAAAGACTTATGAAGGAACTGCCCTGAATCCCGGGGATCAGATTCAGATTGGGGACCACCCCCTTCAGGTGGCAGGAAACTGTGAGCAGATCACCATGTCTGGGGAAGGATTTACTAATGGGGTCCAGATTATTGTATTTGATAAGATCTATGATAAACTCACCGGAAATAGCAGCTATTCCGAGATCTATCCCAAGTTTCATAAGACAGCAAAGGAAACAGATACAGACCAGATTATAGAAAAACTTTGTAATGAGAATCCAGGAAGTTATTCTGTCTCTTACCGGAAAACGGACCGGCAGCTGGAAGAGAGTTATGCCCAGGTAAAATGGCTGGCGTGGGGATTGATTTTCTTTATCGGGTTCATTGGACTTTTAAATATCATTAATACCACATACACCAGCATCCACACCAGGATTACGGAAATCGGCGTACAGCGTGCCATTGGCATGAGCAGACGCTCCCTTTATCAGAACTTTTTGTGGGAAGGAGCTTATTATGCGGTCATAGCATCTGTGATTGGTGCGGTGCTGGGGTATATCTGCACCATTTTTGTAAATGCAGCCACTACGGATACCTTACAGCTCACTGCAGTACCGGTTATGGCGATTCTGCAGGCAGCAGCAGTTTCCATAATTGCCTGTCTGGCTGCTACCTGCATTCCCCTTAGTAAAATTGCAAAGATGAGTATCGTTGAGTCTATTGAAAGCGTAGAGTAAGCATGAGAACTTTTACTACTCGTTCTCCCGCAGTCTTTCCACAATGGTCTGTCTGGCAGCTTTTTTGTAAGATAGCAGGGGAACCAGAATGCCAAAGACCAGGAAAATTGGAAACACAATCAGGATTGGCAGCATAGTAAAGCGGTATTCGAAGAACCAGTAAATCTGTTCAATGGGACTTAATAGGAACCGGCTGGTGAAAATATTCAGTACGGATGCCGTTATGACTGCCAGAACCCCATAGAAGATACCTTCTAAAATAAGCATCTGCTTAAGCTGCCTGCCTGTCATGCCGATGCTCTGCATCATGGCAAGCTCCCGCTTTCTGGACATAATACTGGTTAATTCGGCGTTGATAAAATTCAGGATACCAACAAGGGCGATAATTGCGCTGAGTCCGCCGCCCACCGTAATGATGGCGGTCTGGATCAGCGTATAGCTGTCTGAATAGCTGATCATGGATTTGTATGACATGTCAGGTTCAGCCTGCTCCGTGTAACTTTTTAAGAAATTTTCGATGCTTTCTATGTGTGCGTCATCCGCATTTGCCATGCAGATCATGGGCGTATAGGCGTTTCCCGTATCCTGCTTTAAAATATCCTGATACAGGACAAACATGGGGGTTCCAAAAGTCAGACTGGTCAAAGGCTCGGGAATCAGTACGCTGGCAGCTACGGTGTAAGATACCTTGCGGCTGTCTGCGGGAATCATATTACCTTCATCATCCCAGGGAAAATCCTCATAATAATCGATAGTCATGGTATCGCCCACCTGGTAGATTTTATCATCGATATTATAATTGCCGTAGTCATCTTTAAGAATGACCTGAATGATAGAATGGGGATCTTCCCACTGGCTTCGGTCAATCGTTCCTTCTATAACTTTTAGGTAGCCGGCTGTAAAATCATCCACCCCATAAATCCGCAGTCTGGAATCTATTTCTTCATCCGGAGGGATTTCAGCAGGTTCTGGGCTGAATTCCGGGGTATACGGATAGCCTGCAGTTTTTTCAAAATCGGCGGCGGTCATCCTGGACGTTGCATATTTACTGTTCATTCCTACTTCCCCATAGCTTTCGATTCCCTCCTGTCCAAGAAGAGCATCTTTTGCAGTCTGACTCAGGGCGGACTGGGAATTATAGGGATTAAACCTCATTTTAAAATAATCTGCATTGCCGAGTACAAAGTCAGAAAGGATAAACTGTTTTAAAAAACGATCCTTATTAAACCCTCTGGAAAAAGTATAAGTTGCATTTAAAAGGAGGAGGCTCAGTGTCAGGGATAATACCACCAGAACCGTTTTTTTCCGGTTTCGGTTCAGGTTTGCGATTGACATTCGCAGCATCTTAGCTCCGGATTTGGATTTGCGCCTGGTTTTTGAGTTTTTATTCCCTTCTGTATATTTGGTGGCTTCCACCGGGGTTACGGCTGCAGCCATCCGGCTGGGCTTACGGCAGGCAATCATGATTGTTAATATTGAAAACAGGGCAGAGCCAATGAAGATCAGTGGATTCGGGCTGATGTAGGTACTGGTGTTTAGCATATTCATAATCAGCCCGGACAGTCCGGTACCAACGATAAAGCCCAGGAGCAGCCCAAGTGGGATACCCACACAGGAGAGATAAAATGCCTGCATCCGTACAATACGCCGGATCTGTTTCTGGGTGGAGCCGATTGTTTTCAGCAGCCCGTAGAAACGGATATCGGTTGAAATGGAAATCTGAAAGATATTGTAAATAATCAAATACCCCGTCAAAAGGATGATAAATGCAGCAAGCGCCAAAATGGACAGATTGAGAATCACATCACTGTTAGAGAGACGGACAGATGTGTATGCCGTGCTTATTCCTGTCTCCAGATAATTGGAGGCTTTGGGGTCATCCAGCGTAAATCCATTGTCTTTTGCAACGGTTTCCAGATCCTTTTCAATATTTTTGCTGTCCGCAAACATTATGCTCAGATTCCAGGTGCCTGCTGATAAATTATTGGAAGATGCATCTGGGTACTCTTTGAGGGTTTTGTTAACATATTCTTGTGAAAGCCAGACCTGGGTATGCATAATGGATGTATCTTTTTCCCAGAATCCGCAAAGGGTAAAGGTATGGGTTACTTCGGTATCGCCCATAGGAAAAGTAAGGGTCACTTCTTCACCCAGCTTATGTTCTATGCCTAGGAAATCCAGCAGTGCAGTATCGGTAGCCAGTTCATTTTCTGACTCCGGTATATGTCCAACTTCCGGTTTGCTGAAAAATACTTCTGCAGCTGCATCATTTCCGTAACGAAGCTCTGCCTGGTAGGGGTACTTTTTATAGGCATCGGTACTCAGCCCGGATAGAATTCTGGTTATGGCAGCTTCTTTGATCAGCGGATGTGTCTTTAAGCGGTTTAACTGATCTTCTGTCAGGACTTTAAAACTGGCATGGGCCTTTCCACCGGTAAGCCGCAGGCTTTGCATTTCGGTGGAAGCATTCATGGTGATACCAATAGTAAATAGAGCGCAAAAGAGCATCGTGGTCAGCATGATTGCAAACATTGCTATGAAATTCCTGGATTTATTTGATTGAAAGCTTTTCCAGGCGATTCGCTGAATGGCTTTTTTATTTTTAACTTTTAACATCTCATTACCCCCTTACGATCTTCCCGTCTTCAATGTGTATGATACTATCAGCCATCTGAGCAATTTCTTCATTGTGGGTGATCATAACAATCGTCTGGTTAAAACGACTGCTGGTAATTTTTAAAAGTCCCAACACATCTGAGCTGGTTTTACTGTCCAGATTCCCGGTAGGTTCATCCGCAAGGATAATTGCCGGCTTGGATGCCAGTGCACGTGCAATTGCAACACGCTGCTGCTGTCCGCCGGACAGATTGTTAGGCAGATTATCCAGTTTGGATTTCAGTCCCAGCAGGGAAATAATTTTATCAATATATTCACTGTCCGGTTTTTTGCCGTCTAATTCAATGGGCAGTAAAATATTTTCAAGCACAGTCAGTACCGGAACCAGATTATAATTTTGAAATACAAAACCGATTTTCCTCCTGCGGAATATGGTGAGTTCTTCTTCTTTTAGTGCAAATATGTCTTTTCCATCCACCAGGACTTTACCACTGGTTGGGCGGTCAAGACCTCCAAGCATATGAAGAAGTGTAGATTTTCCACTGCCGGAGGTACCTACAATAGCGGTGAAGGAGGCATTTTCAATGGTAAGGTCAACACCGTCTAATGCCTTCACGGCTGTTTCACCGGTGCCATAAAATTTTTTTAACTGGGTAGTTTCTAATATATTCATTTTCAATCTCCTTTCTGATTGGGAGCAGAGCATATTTTTTATTTAAAAATAGCCTGCATATAAAGTTCTTATATACAGACTATATCATGAAGTTATTTCCACGTTCTTTCTGAAATATAACGGAGTGGAAAGATTTCGCTTCTCAATCGATAAAGCGTCTTTCTGCAACAAAATGCTAATTTCTTCCTATTTGTACCTCAAGAATTCCCACGGGGTAGAAAGATGGAAAATACCGAGCCCCATTCCGGCTGGGATTTTACTTTCATATATCCTCCCTGGGCTGTAATAATTTCCCTGGAAAGATATAGCCCAAGTCCTATGCCTTCCTCATCAGAGACGGAAGGGGAGCGGTAGAACCTGGTAAAAATCTTATTGCGCTCCTCCTCTTTGATTCCCATACCATGATCAGTCACGTCTATACGGTAGAATAATTCATAAGGCATTCCGCTGAGGACGATCGTATCGCCTTCTTTCGTATACTTTATGGCATTATTCACTAAATTATTGAGTGCTTCTAAAGTCCACTTCATATCAAATAATGCAGTATCTGTTTCATTTTCCAATGTAACCTGAAGATGCAGGTGCTTTGTGGTAAGGGACTGGTCGGCTGAAAGCAATGCCTGTGAAAAAAGCATATTGACTGGGTTCCTGGCGGGCGTTACTGTAATAATTCCATTTTCCAGCCGGGAGGTTCGAATAAGGGCATTAATAAGAAAACGCAGCTTTTCAACCTGATAGTTAATCTGAGCGGAATATTCCCGGGCGTCATCATTCAGATCTAATTCCTGAAGCAGCTGGGCATACAAAAGGATATTGGAAATCGGTGTTTTGGTCTGATGGGAGATATCGGAGATCAGGATATTGATGTTCTCTTTTTCTTTTTGCAAATTGCCGGAAGAAGTAAGGGTCTGGGTAAGAAAGGCATGCATTTTGACACTGAGTGCTGACATAACAGACTCATCATATACCTTTTCCCGGAAATTCCCGCCTGCAGCTTCATCCACCATATCAGACACCTGATCTAACAGGCGTCTGGTCTGGATTCTGTTAATCATGACAAGGCAGACAGATATGGCGATAGAAGAAGCAGCGGCAATCATACAAATGATCATAAGTTTATTCATTAACTTCCTCCTGCCAGGTATAGCCTGTCCCATAGACGGTCTTTATGTGCCTGGGAGAAGCCGGGTTATCCTCCAGCTTGTCGCGAAGGCGCTTAATCGTGACGGAGAGTGCATTTTCATCCACATACTGAGCGCCATCGGTCCAGACCTTATCTACAAGTTGTCCCCGGGACAGGGTGATGCCTTTATTTTCTGTAAGAATGCGCAGCAGACGCTGTTCCGTTTTACTCAGATCCATACGTTCCTGGTTTTTCTTAAACACCATATTTTCAAAATCAAAGAAGAGAATGCCTTCCGAAAAACAGGCAGTACGTTTGAGCGTATCCCCGGACTCCTTTGTACTGAGCCTGCGGATCTGAGTGTTTACTCTGGCACGAAGCACCATCAGGCTGAAAGGCTTTGTAATATAATCGTCTGCACCTGTTTCCAGACCGGTAACAATGTCCAGTTCAAGATCATTTGCAGTTAAAATCAGAACAGGGGTTTCGGAGATTTTTCGAATAGACCGTAAGAAATCAAGCCCGCTGCCATCCGGCAGATTCAGATCCAGAATGACAAGGGCGATGTTATGGGTTTTATATAGTTCGGAGGCACTCTGAATATCAAAGGCCTGGTAAAAAGTGAGTTCAGGATCACGCAGTGCCAGTGCGATTCCATTACTCAGTGATTTGTCATCTTCCACAATTAAAATAGAATACATATCCCGCTCCTGTTTACATCAATTCTTTCATAATGAATTCATAGACACTCTGGCACTTTTTAGGCCAGTTGTCACAGATGGCAATTGCCTGTTCTTTCAGCGGTACGGTCACGGTAATATCGATCAGATCAGAGTGGCGTTCTTTGACCTGGCAATGGGCTTCATATTCATTATTTGTATTTTTATAATAATCCGCTACAATCGATACTTCATTGCGCAATTCCATTTTATGCTTCTTTAAATAATCATCAATATCATCCTGAATAGGTTTTGAGATCTTGTATTCAAAATATTCCAGGGTTTCCCTTCCGGTATCGGTCAGATGGTACTGGGAAGTATTGCGGATGGTTTCCACATGAACCAGTCCGGAATCAACCAGTTCGGAGATAGCCTGCTGAAGCGTAAAATAAGTCGTATATTCCTTGTCCAGTATAAATTCAGAGATCTGGCTGTTGGACAGGGGGAAATTAACTTTTTTTAACATATCCAGAATAATTAATTTGTAAAGCGTTAACGGTTCTGACATAGATAACTCCTTCTTATATAGACTCCGGCAGATACAGGCGCCCCTGCCAGGTGTTTCTCAATTTTAATTCCTGATGGATGGTGTTGAGTACCGTTCGTTTTTTACTGCTCCAAAGGGGAGCCAGAAGCAGATCTTTGGGACCGTCCCCGGTGAGTCTGTGAATAGTGATCTTCGGGGAAAGGTGCTCCAGACACAGGATGATAAGATCGACATATTCTTCCATTGACATGACCGGACATCCGCCTGATTCATAAAGTCCGGCAAGCTCAGTTCCTTTTAGTATGTGAAGCAGGTGCAGTTTAATGCCCTGGATTTCGGCTTTATTTAAATAAGAAATCGTCTCCATTACCTGTTCGTTTCCCTCACCGGGAAGACCCAGAATCGTATGCACGATTACATCAATATGTAACTGGCGAAGCTGTGTAACTGCTGTATCAAAACAGGATAATTCATAGCCTCTGCGGATCAGCCTGGCAGTATCTGCATGAACAGTCTGTAATCCTAATTCTACCCAGACCGGCTTGATTTGATTCAGGCGTCCCAGCAGTTCCATAACATCGGCTCCCAGACAGTCCGGTCGTGTGCCGATGGAAAGAGCGGCAATATCAGGATGTGTGATTGCTTCCGTAAAAATCCGTTCCAGGTAATTAACCGGTGCATAAGTATTGGTATAAGCCTGGAAATAAGCAATATAACGTTTGGCAGGTTTTTTATCCTGCAAAGCCTTTTTCTGCGATTCAATCTGTTCCCGGATGGAAAGCGTGCGGTCCGCTGCGAAATCTCCGGAACCACCGGCACTGCAGAAAATACAACCGCCGCTGCCAAGCGTTCCATCCCGGTTTGGACAAGTCATTCCTCCGTTTAAAGAGAGTTTATATATTTTTTCACCGAACTGTTCCCTCAAATGAAAATCAAGGGAACGATACGGTTTTTCACCCCATTTTTCCATGATTTATAATCCTTTAACGTGTTAAAATTCTTCTATTCCCTATCATAACATTGCGTGGTGGGGATTTCAAGGAAAATAAGAGTTTCCGCAATTCCCAAACATGCGCTAATACTAAAACGCATATTTTTAGGTTACAAATATACTATTTACAATTCGAGGCTTTATTTAGCTGAAAATGAGTGAGTCCAGGCGATTATAAATCATTCAGGGGGACTGGGTTAGACGCTTAGTGTAATATAGGGAGTGTAGTTAGATGTGGGTAGAAACTGGTATTTTCTAACCCTTTAGAAGCACATCTTGACGGCATGCGGGCATTCGCTCCGTTATCCTGATGGAGTTCTCAACTCATTGCCCAGATAGTATCAGATGAATAACGAATAGCCTCTCAAATGCTACAGAACTCATCATAATTATTATTAGAGATTTTAAATTCTATTTTTCTCAGAGAGAAGACATTTAGCTATTTTATTAATAAATATCATATCTTCAGAAGATAGTGTTTTGTTCTGGTCTTCGCTTAAAATAGAATTGGGTAGCTTAATACTATAATTATCTTGGAATTTGGCTTTAATATCTGTAAGACCAAAAAGATAATCATAGGTTATATCGAAAACCTGAGCTAATTTTGTAATTGTTGTAATATCCGGATTGGATCTGTCGTTTTCATAACTGGAAATAGTTGTGACAGATGTGTTCAAATATTTAGCTATATCTTTCTGCATCAAACCCTTGCTTATACGTAATGCTTTAATTCTGCTACCAAAAGACATTTTATTTCTCTCCTTTCATATTAGTTACCATTATATTACAAATTAGAAAAAGTACAATGCTTTTAAGATTAACAAACTTAGTTCGTTTTATATAATATCAAATATAGAATTATATTAGACATACCATTCCCAAAATGCTATAATGTAATGGATATTTCATTCGTATTGCCTTTACTTGGTATCACAGTTAATCCTTTATCTCTGTTCGTATAATGGTGTTACGAATAAAATAAACCTTACATTAGAAAACTATTATTATTACAATATAAAACGAAATAATTACAAAATAAAATGCAAAGGAGATTGTTATGAAGCTGAATGAAGAAATGGAAGAAAAGCTTGTGCTTATCATACAGGCAGTACTTGGCGTTTTAATTATTGCATTGTCTGTGAGAAACAGCGCGAAGATGCAGTCAGACAAAATGAAGAAGGTTTTGGATACTGATGCAAAACAGATCGGCAGACTGCATAAGAAAGAATATAAGTTACAGAAAAAGTTAATGTCCAGAAAATATAAAAATAAATTAAAAAGTCTGAAAACAAAATAGGGTAAATGGAGCAAGAACACTGAAAATGGGGTTCTTGCTTTTTTTTGTAACTACTTGCGGCTTATTGGCGATTATGATAAAATAAAGTCATCATGGAAAATTCTGCAGTTTTATAAGCAATAGGATAAAAAGGCAGGAAGGAAGAGAAAAGTCATTATTCAGTTGTCCTGGGAATGGGTCAGATTTTATCTGGTCATATCAGTCCCAGGAATTTTAAAGCTCGAATAATTGCAGGAAAGGAATCCCAAGATGAGTATATTAATTAAAAACGGCAGGGTGATTGACCCGGATACGAAGCTGGACGACCAGTGTGATATCCTGATTAAAGGTGACAAGATTGAAAAAGTAGGCAGGGATCTGAAAGAAAAAGCAGATACAACAATTGATGCTTCCGGTTATTATGTAATGCCCGGACTGATCGATATGCATGTACATTTAAGAGATCCGGGGTATACTTACAAAGAAACAGTTGAGTCCGGTGCATTAGCCGCAGCAAAGGGCGGATTTACAACTGTACTTGCCATGCCGAATACCAGGCCGGTAACCGACGATAAAACAAGACTTCGTTATGTCATGAATAAAGCAAAGACGAATTCGGTAATCCATGTGCTTCAGGTAGGTGCGATTACAAAAGGCCAGGAGGGAATGGAACTGGCTGATATTGAAGGAATGATTGAAGCGGGTGCACCTGCCATCAGTGAGGATGGAAAATCAGTTATGAATTCCAGACTTTACCGCAAAGCGATGCAGATTGCAGCTGCTAAAAATATACCGGTACTTGCTCATTGTGAGGATATTGATCTGGTGGAGAGCGGTGTTGTAAACGCAGACTGCCATACCAAAAAAATGCATTTAAAAGGAATTACCAATGCGGTAGAAGACGTGATTGTGGCAAGAGATATCTTCCTGGCTAAGGAAACAGGGGCGTCACTTCATCTCTGTCATTGTTCCACCAAAGACAGTGTCAGGATGGTGGAAGAGGCAAAAGCGGACGGCGTCCGTGTATCTGCAGAAGTATGCCCTCATCATTTTACCCTTACATCTGATGATATAAAGGAAAATGACGCAAATTATAAAATGAATCCGCCTCTTCGGACGAAAGAGGATCGGGAAGCTTTATTGATGGGATTAAAAAATAACGTGATGGATGTTATTGCCACAGACCATGCGCCCCACAGTGAAGAAGAAAAAGCAAAATCCATAGAACGTGCGCCGTTTGGGATTACAGGTCTTGAGACAGCGGTGGCATTGACAATTACAGAACTTGTAAAAAAGGATATCATTACCCCGATGCAGATGGCGGAGAAAATGAGCTATAATCCGGCGAAGATAGTGGGACTGGCGGACCGCGGATCTCTGGCAGAAGGAAAAGCTGCAGATATCGTGTTAATCGACCCGGAAGCAGTCTATACGATCAATAAAAAAGAATTTGCTTCAAAAGGGAAAAACACACCGTTTGACGGAAGAAAAGTATCCGGAAGGGTTAAAGTAACCATCTGTGACGGTGAGATCGTATATAAGGATAAATAATCAGATAAACCAGGAGGAATGGAAAGAATGATTCAGAAATTAATAAGCAAAATACAGAAAACAAATGCACCGATCGTAGTGGGATTAGATCCAATGTTAGGTTATATTCCAGAGCATATTAAAACGAAAGCATTTGCAGAATTCGGTGAGACATTAGAAGGAGCTGCAGAGGCTATCTGGCAGTTTAACAAAGAGATTGTGGATCACACTTATGATATTATACCGGCTGTAAAACCACAGATAGCTATGTATGAGCAGTTTGGCATCGAAGGATTAAAGGCATTTAAAAAGACTGTAGATTATTGTAAGGAAAAAGACCTGGTGGTAATCGGAGATGTAAAAAGAGGAGATATCGGTTCCACATCAGCAGCATATGCAGTGGGACATTTAGGAAAAGTACAGGTGGGAAGCAAAACCTATACAGCTTTTGATGAGGACTTTGCAACTGTGAATCCATACCTTGGTTCCGACGGGATCAATCCATTTATCGATGTCTGCAAAGAAGAGAAAAAAGGGTTATTCATTCTTGTGAAAACGTCTAATCCGTCCAGCGGGGAATTCCAGGATCAGCTGGTAGGAAATAAGCCCCTCTATGAGTTAGTGGGTGAAAAAGTCGCTCAGTGGGGTGAGGAATGCATGGGTGATTCTTACAGCTACATCGGAGCCGTAGTGGGCGCTACCTATCCGGAGATGGGAAAAGTTCTTCGTAAAATCATGCCAAAAACTTATATTCTGGTACCGGGTTATGGTGCTCAGGGTGGTAAGGGCGCAGATCTGGTACATTTCTTTAACGAAGATGGCCTGGGGGCTATTGTAAATTCTTCCAGAGGAATCATTGCTGCTTACAAACAGGAACAATATGCAAAATTTGGAGCAGAAAATTTTGGTGAGGCTTCCAGGGCAGCCGTAGTAGATATGGTTGCTGATATTGACGGCGCTTTAAAGAACCGGGGATAGTGTCGCCCAGCGTATTTACACCGGGTGGTACCAGCGCCTGGCTGAAGTAATGAAAAGTGGTATTCAAACACGCTCCAGAAGTCAGAGAGGAAATAACATGGCAGAAAAAATTAAGGAAAAAAGCAGGATTATCAGTCAGGAAAAAATAGCCGGAGATGTTTACAGCATGTGGCTGGATTCTGAACAGATAACGAAAAATGCAAAACCAGGACAGTTTATATCGGTGTTCAGCAGGGACGGCAGCCGTCTGCTGCCAAGGCCAATCAGTATCTGTGAAATAAATAGAGAACAAAATGCGCTGCGAATCGTCTACCGCGTAGTGGGGAAAGGTACCAGTGAGTTCTCCGGATTAACAGAAGGCAGCGAGATCGAAATTATGGGACCGCTTGGAAATGGGTTCCCGCTGGAACGCATGGAAGAAGGCAAAAAGGCATTTTTAATCGGCGGGGGGATTGGGATTCCGCCTATGGTGCAGCTGGCAAAGGAATTAAAAGGGGAAAAACAAGCCATTATGGGTTACCGGGATGAGCTGTTCTTAACCGAAGAATTAGACAATTATGCAAAAGTATATATCGCTACAGAAGACGGCAGTGAAGGTACAAGGGGAAATGTGCTGGATGCAATTAGAGAAAATGGACTGTCAGCAGATGTGATCTTTGCATGTGGTCCGACCCCAATGCTCCGTGCACTGAAATCATACGCAGAGGAAAATGATATCGAGTGCTGGCTCTCATTAGAGGAGAAGATGGCGTGCGGTATTGGTGCCTGTCTGGCTTGCGTATGCCAGTCAAAAGAACTGGACGAACATTCCCAGGTACACAACAAACGTATCTGTAAAGATGGACCGGTATTTTTATCAACGGAAATTGAATTGTAAAACAGTAAATGCGGCAATCACTTTCGCAATACCGAATATGAAACCGCAGTAAATGCGTAACTGGAGGAAATTATGATAAATACAAGTGTAGAAATTGCCGGGGTACAATTTAAAAACCCTGTTATGACTGCATCCGGAACCTTTGGTTCCGGTTCTGAATACAGCGAATTTGTGGATTTAAATACCCTGGGAGCAGTAGTAACCAAGGGTGTGGCAAATGTCCCGTGGGCTGGTAATGCCACTCCCAGAATTGCAGAGACTTATGGAGGAATGATTAATGCCATAGGACTGCAGAATCCGGGGATGGAAACTTTCTGCAAAAGGGATATTCCGTTCTTAAAGCAGTTTACAACGAAGATCATTGTAAATGTCTGCGGAAAAACCACAGAGGATTACTGTCAGGTAGTAGAGCGCCTTGCAAATGAGCCAGTGGACCTTCTGGAGATTAATATTTCCTGTCCAAATGTAAAAGAAGGCGGGATTGCTTTTGGACAGGATCCAAAAGCAGTTGAACAGATAACCAGAGAAGTAAAGAAGAGGGCAAAGCAGCCAATCATCATGAAACTAAGCCCCAATGTAACAGATATTACGGTGATGGCTAAGGCAGCTGAAGCCGGTGGAGCAGATGCACTGTCCCTGATTAATACTCTGACGGGGATGAAGATCAATGTGCAAAAAAGATGCTTTGCCCTGGCTAATAAAACAGGCGGGCTTTCCGGTCCTGCAATAAAGCCGGTAGCTGTGCGTATGGTCTATCAAGTGGCAAATGCCGTTAAACTTCCGATAATCGGTATGGGTGGAATAGCCACTGCAGAGGATGCACTGGAATTTATACTTGCAGGTGCAACCGCTGTTTCAGTAGGAACCGCTAATTTTTATAATCCTGAAGCAACAGCAGAGATTGTAAAAGGAATAGAAGATTATATGACTGAAAATAAAATTGATGATATACGGGAGTTAATAGGAGCGGTACAATAATTCTCTGATAAAATATGGGATAGAGGTAGCTGTCAGTGTGATAGCTACTTTTTATTATATAGGGAAGCATCTTCCTGACAATCAATTAAAAAATATTCGTTTCTTTACGATGATTGGATATGTGGACAATTTCTTTAAGCAGATTGATTGAAAGTAAATAGAAAATATGATAGAATCAGTAAGAATATTTAATATTCTGCCCTGCCTGATGAAAATGAGTGATACGGCACAATGGTGCGGCAAGCTGAAAATGAGATGAGAAAAAGGCTAAAAAGCCTATGATAATGGAGGTTAATGATATGGAAGCATACAAACAGGAGTTTATAGAATTTATGGTAGATTGCCAGGTATTAAAATTTGGTGATTTTGTAACGAAGAGCGGAAGAAAAACACCATTTTTCGTAAACACAGGATTTTACCGTACCGGGGCACAGCTACGTAAGCTGGGAGAATATTATGCGAAGGCAATTAATGAGAAATTTGGTTTTGATTTTGACGTTTTATTTGGACCTGCATACAAGGGAATCCCACTTACGGTAGCAACAACGATGGCAATCAGTGAATTTTATAGCAAAGACATCCGCTATTGTTCAAACCGTAAAGAAGTGAAAGACCACGGAGACAAAGGAATTCTTCTGGGCAGCCCGATTAATGACGGAGATAAAATTGTGATTATCGAGGATGTGACCACTGCAGGTACATCGATTCAGGAAACACTTCCAATTATCAAAGCACAGGGTGCAGTAACACCACTGGGATTAGTCGTTTCCGTAGACCGTATGGAAAAAGGACAGGGAAGCAAAAGTGCCCTTCAGGAAATTCAGGAGACATATGGATTAGAAACAACAGCGATTGTAACAATGGCAGAGGTAGTAGAACATCTGTATAATAAAGAGTATAAAGGCAAAATTATTATTGATGATGCCTTAAAAGCTGCAATAGATGCATATTATGTACAGTACGGAGCAGAATAATTAAGCGCGGTGAGCGCTGAAAAATAAAAGGAGGCTATACCATGAATGAGAAGATTTACAAAACAATGAGCAATGCAGGCGCAGGCAATATTGTAGTTGGAATTACTGTTATGGTAACAGGAGTTGCAAGCGGAATCTTGTTAATTGTACATGGAGCAAAGCTTTTGAGGGCAAAAAAGAATGTAATGTTTTAACATTGAGGTATTTTTGTGAAAAAAGAAACCAAAAGAAAGATTAAGTGGATAAGTGTAGTTTTATTTATCATCTACCTTATCCTACTGACGTACTTCCTGTTTTTTGCAGAAAGCTATGGCAGAGTATTATCAGAACGGGAATACAGTTACAACTTACAACCCTTAAAGGAAATTAAACGCTTTTGGATATATAGAGAACAGCTTGGATTTTTTGCAGTATTTACAAATATTATTGGAAATGTACTGTGTTTTGTTCCGTTTGGTGCGATTTTCCCGGTACTGAACCGAAAAACGAGACATTTTGTGGTGATTGTCCTGCTGAGCTTTCAGTTCAGTTTGATTGTAGAATGCATCCAGCTTATTTCAAAGGTGGGAAGTTTTGATGTAGACGACCTTTTATTGAATACCATTGGCGGTATGATTGGTTATCTGGTGTTTTGCGTTTGTAACAGAGTGAGGAGAAATATATATGGCTAGGAAACCAATGTATTCATTTGCTGAAAAAAGACATTCGAAACGGGGAATTACAGCTTCAGTCCTGGGAGGAGTATCCTTTCTGATTTTCTGCGTACTGGCTTATCTGTCCTTTTATTTCAGAGGACAGGGAGGGCAGTACCTGGGAGCGATCGGACTGACAGCCATGATTATGTCCTTTTCAGGATTAATTCTCGGCTTTTTAAGTTTGACGGAAAAGAATTCCATATCATTTTTCCCGAAGCTTGGAGCAATCTTAAATGGTGTTATTTTTCTAGGATGGGTAGCAATATTTTTGATTGGAGTAGGAAAGTAGGCGAATAAAATGAACAGATTAGAAGCCCAGATGAATTTTATCATGGAAGTGGATAAATTAAAAAAAATCACCAGGCAAAGTTATCTTTCAGATGGCAGCAGGCACGAAAATGATACGGAGCATTCCTGGCATCTAGCCATGATGTGTGCAATCTTGAGTGAACATGCCAATGAAGAAATTGATGTTTTAAAAACAATTACAATGGTATTAATCCATGATATCGTTGAAATAGATGCCGGTGACACTTATGCTTATGATGAAAAAGGAAATGAAAGCAAGCGTGAGCGTGAAGTGAAAGCGGCAGATCGAATCTTCAACCTGCTTCCGGAGGATCAGGCTGCTTATATGCGGGATTTATGGGAAGAATTTGAACTGGCAGAGACACCGGAAGCAAAATTTGCCCTGACCCTGGATAAAGTACAGCCAGTGATGTTAAATGATGCATCAAAGGGCAAGGCATGGAGAGAACATGAAGTAAGAGAAAAGCAGATAATGGACCGGAATAAGGATACCCACAGAGGTTCTGAGACAATCTGGGAATTCTGCGAAGAAATCATAGACCGGAACATTGCAAATGGTAATATTAAGGCCGGACAGTAGTGGAGTAAAGGAGGATGTTATGGATCTGGACGAAGAGAAAATTTATCAAGAACGTTATGACCTTTGCATGGAGCGAATTGCCCAAATAGCATCAGAAGAAACAGTAGCGGCGCCCTTTGTTGATTATTTTCAAAAAATGGCGTCATTTATCATGCAAATGAAAGAACTGTTTGAGAAAATATGCAGCGGGGAACCGGATGGATACAGCTGTGAACAGTGGGAAGAATTAAATCATTCCTTATATGAAGATATCCTTCCTGAAAATTATGCCGACAGCTATGGAAATCCGGATTATGCAGTCAGGAAACTGGGAGAAATTCACGGCAGGATATTAAGCTTTCTCTACACAGAACTACGGGGGATGATTGCTTTTGCCTTCGAAGGCAGAATGTGGGACATGGTAATCATCTGCGAAGTGTTTATTGAGATCTATAATTGCTTTGAGGAAGAAGAACTGCCTGCTTACAAGAAAATCCAGCAGGTCATTTACTGGTTTATTAGTGATTACAGTGATTTGACAGTAACCAGAAGAATACAGGAATCCATTGATCCGGAGCTGGATTTTGCAGTGCAGCTTATTATGAATGAAGATTTATCAGATCTTCGTTACCTCTATAAGTTCGGTGAATATATCACAGAAAATGAAAGAAAAACAGCGGCATATTTAAATTCCCTGGATCAGGAGACGATTGATCTCATGGCATCCACCTATACAGAAGGATACCGTATCGGATTTGAAAAAGCGAAAATTGATCTGTCTGCTAAAGAAACCGTAAATATTCGCTATAATCTGGGATTTGAAAGAATGATTCGTGCTGCTATACAAAACTTTGAGAAGATGGGGCTTCGTCCGGTGATCTACCGCGCTGCGGTGAACAGCATTAATAAACGCCAGCAGCTGCGAATTGGTTACTATGGGGCTATTCCGAATAAACAGTTTGACTATGATCACAGAGCGGATCAAGCAATTTATCTGGATAAACCATTTGTAGAGCGGAAATTAGGCGTTCTCCGCACAGCCTATGAAAAGTTTAAAGACCTGGCAAACCGGCATGCGGGACCTGCCTGCGTTGAGATTTTCGGAGAACAGCCATTTATACCGGAGAATAAGGCAGCCGCTTACCATATGTCCGAGAAGCAGGAAAAGCTAACCGTATTCTATAGTAATGAATCTGCCCAGATCACAAACCGCTATATAAAAGGTGATGAGCGCAGTTTTACAATCATAGCATTTCCGATCCCGGAGATCGGGGAGCAGTTCGAAGAAATATTCCGGGAAATAATTAAAGTGAATACCCTGGACTATCAGTTATATGAAAGAATACAGCAGACGATAATAGAGGCTTTGGACCAGGGAAGCTATGTGCATATACTGGGCAAGGGAGAAAATCATACGGATTTAAATGTTCGTCTGCATGAGCTTCAAGATCCTGCGATACAGACAAATTTCGAAAACTGTGTGGCGGATGTCAATATACCCGTGGGCGAAGTATTTACTTCACCACAACTCGCTGGTACATCCGGGGTTCTTCAGGTTAAAGAAGTTTATCTGGGTGAGCTGCAGTTTGTGAATTTATCCATTGCATTTGAAGACGGGATGATCAAAGAATATACATGTGGTAATTTTGAAAATGAAGAAGATAACAAACGCTACATTTTAGAAAATGTTTTGTACCACCATGAAACACTGCCTATGGGGGAATTTGCCATTGGGACCAATACCACGGCCTACGCAGTGGCAAGAAAATATAAGATAGCAGATAAGCTGCCAATTCTCATAGCGGAAAAAATGGGACCTCATTTTGCTGTGGGTGACACTTGCTACAGCTGGTCTGAAGACATCACGGTGCATAATCCGGACGGCAGGGAAGTCATTGCCAAAGACAATGCAGTTTCTATATTACGGAAAGAAGATATCGGAAAAGCTTATATGGGCTGCCATACAGATATCACCATACCTTATGATGAATTAGAGCTGATTGAGGTAGTAAAACCGGATGGTACGAAAACAGAGATTATCCGTGACGGAAAGTTTGTGTTAAAAGGTACAGAGGAGTTAAATCAAGCTTTGGACGAATAGAATGCTGACTGTAGGTTCGATCTGATTGCTCTGGCAGCAGGTGTATCAACAGAGCAAGTAGAGATCTGGAAAAATGAGAATTTGTCAACACACCATGCTATATAAAGGAATCATTGGATTTTACCTTTCGGTATTCCGTGGGTGAGATCCCCATCTGCTTTTTAAATATTTTTGTATAGTAACAGGGATTGGAAAAGCCTGACATTCCCGAAACTTCCGTTACCGTATGATCTGTATCCAAAAGGAGGGGCAGACTTTGTTCAATCCTATAGGATAACAGATAGTCAAAAAGGGATTCGTTCATATGTTTTTTAAAAAAGCGACAGCATTCACTTCGGCATAAACCAGCGGAAGAGGCAATATTTTCTAAAGTGATTTTTTCCGCATAGTGGCTGTGAATAAAGGAAAGTATTGATTTTAGGCGCTCTATATTTTTTACTTGTGAGGAAACGTTGCTGTTAGGGGCAGGATTATGATTTTCGCAGATCAGAATCCAAATATGATACAAAAGCATCTGCATACGCATTTCCCATACCGGCGGCTTCTCACAGCTAAGCTGGTACAGGGAAGAAAGGTCATCCAGTATTTCTGCATGCCAGGGTACATTACTTGTAAAATGCAGTGAAGATAAACGGGAATCTTTCAATATAGTCTCCACATACTTTTCATGAATGAGACTGGAGTCATACCCGTAAAGTGTACGTGGATGAAACGTCGTAGAAATATAAGTGCAGTCCGACTCATTGTGCATATGACCGGTATGCAGTGTGTTCCCATTACCGAAGAGACCTTCCCCTTCCCGGATATGATAAAGTGTTTCGTTAATCTGGTAGTCCATTTCCCCCTTCAAAACAAGGGTCAATTCAATCTCCGGATGCCAATGCCATAAAAAGGAGCCGCTTTCATATTGGGAAAGAACTTCAAAACTGACATAGACTGGAAAATTGTAGTTGCCGTGAAGTTTTAATTCTCTCTGGTCTGTATTTATTGCAATCTGCATAATTTGAATTCCTTTCTTCGGATGAGGTAAAATCTGCGTTTTATCTTACAAATTGGCATCGTTATTACTGGTACTACAACGAACGCTTTATATGCGTTTTATTAAAGGTATTAAATTGGGGGGTTGCTGATTAAGGACGCTTTGTGGAATATAGGTAGTGTACGAAAAGATTGGAGTAGGAAAATTGCATGGACTCCGTCAGCTTAACGCAGAACTGGTATTTTCTAACCTTTCCGTACACTACCTCTATCTACAAAGCGTCCTTCCTCAGCGAAACCCCAATTTAAAATCTCAATATCGTTATATAATTGGAAAATATAATTGTTGTATTTATCTCAGATGCTCATTATAATCATAGTATAAAAGAAGTCTGGACAAAGGTCAACAGAAAATATATGAAATGATTAGAAGGGATGAAACAGCGATGAAATTAGAAAATGTATCTTCGTTATTAGAAAGTAAATCTTCAAAAGTCTTATTAAAGGACTTATATGGAGAAGATAAGATTAAAGAGAATGCTGCAAGATATCAACATGTTGCAGAAAAATTTGCAGAGGAATTTAAGAATGAGGAATTCGAGTTCTTTTCCGCACCGGGTAGAACAGAAATCGGTGGAAATCACACAGATCACAATCATGGGAAAGTTTTGGCTGGAAGTATCCAGTTAGACTGTGTTGCAGCGGCAAGTAAAAACAACAGCAATATGGTGAACATCATCAGTGAAACCTATGACCAGCACTTACAAATCAATTTAGATGATCTGGAGCCTTCCGAAGAACACGCAGGAACACCGGATCTGTTAAAGGGAATTTTAAAAGGTTTTATTGAAGAAGGTTATGCAATCGGTGGTTTTGATGCGTATGTTACTACCAATGTTATTGGGGCTGCGGGAGTAAGCTCTTCTGCTTCGTTTGAAATGTTAATCTGCAGCATGGTAGATTACTTCTTTAACGATCTGAAATTAAATACCGTTGCATATGCAAAAATCGGTAAGTATTCCGAAAATAAATACTGGAACAAGCAGTCAGGACTGTTAGATCAGATGGCATGTGCCTGCGGCGGAATCGTTGCAATGGATTTCAAAAATCCAGATCAGCCTGTTATTGAAAAAATTGATTTTAGTTTTGACAGTATCAACTACGACTTAATTATTGTAAATACAGGAAAAGGACATGCTGACCTAAGTGCGGAATACTCGTCTGTACCAATCGAAATGAAAAAAGCAGCGGCGTTCTTTGGAAAAGAAACCTTATCGGAAGTATCTCTGGAAGAATTTTTGAAGAATGTCACAGAGGTTCGCAAGAGCGCAGGAGACCGTGCCGTTATGCGTGCACTGCATTTCTTTACAGAAAACCAGAGAGTGGATGCGCAGGTGGCGGCACTGAAAGGCCAGCAATATGATGAATTTTTAAGATTAATTACCGCATCCGGCAATTCATCCTGGAAATGGCTGCAGAACTGCTATTCCATAGAGAACTATGACGAGCAGTCCGTAACGGTTGCGCTGGCGCTCACCGAACTGTTTCTGGATCGTATTCAAGGCGGGGCATGCCGTGTACATGGGGGCGGTTTTGCAGGAGTTATCCTTACTTTGCTTCCAAAAGAATATACGGCAGAGTATGAAAAGTATATGGAAGAGAAGCTGGGTGAAGGCTGTGTATATGTTATGAATATCAGGAAATATGGTGCTATACACATGGATTTAAATGAAGGTTAAAGAGTGTAGATTCATTTCGGGCATTGAAAAGATATAATTCACTTTAAAAAGGACAGATTGGCGGAGATATTCTCTGGGAATAAACCCGCCGGAATGTTCTTTTTCTATATTAAGGGAGCAATTCCAAAAATGATTTTGCGATTTTGTTGACAATGTTCCAAACTCTTAGTAGAATAAAAGCGAAGCATTCGATAAAAAATGAAAAACAATCGATAAAAGGAGATATGTACAATGGCAAAAGTAGGAATTGTAATGGGAAGCGACTCAGATATGCCGGTAATGGCTAAGGCAGCTGATATTTTAGACAAATTGGGTGTAGAATATGAAATAAATATCCTTTCAGCTCACAGAGAGCCAGATGTATTTTTCGAATATGCAAAATCTGCAGAAGAAAAAGGTTGGAAAGTAATTATTGCAGGAGCGGGCATGGCAGCTCATCTGCCAGGTATGTGCGCAGCTATTTTCCCAATGCCTGTTATTGGTATCCCTATGCATACATCATCCCTTGGAGGAAGAGATTCACTTTACTCTATCGTACAGATGCCATCCGGAATTCCTGTTGCGACTGTAGCAATTAATGGAGGAGCGAATGCAGGTATTTTAGCAGCAAAGATCCTTGCCACATCCGATGAAGAATTATTAGGAAGATTAAAAACATACTCAGCTGAATTAAAAGAGCAGGTTATGGCAAAAGATGCAAAATTACAGGAAGTTGGTTACAAAGAATATAAATAACCATAATTTTGTAAATAGCCAATCACAACAAATTCACAATTTAAGAGTATAATAGAAAAACCACTTTAGGAGGAAGAACAATAATGGATTACAAGAAAGCAGGCGTTGATATAGAAGCGGGATACAAGTCCGTAGAACTTATGAAGGAACATATTAAGAAAACTATGAGACCGGAGGTTCTTACCAATATCGGCGGATTTTCAGGTGCGTTTTCCATGAGTGCATTTAAAAATATGGAGAAGCCTACGCTGGTGTCAGGAACAGATGGCGTTGGCACAAAGCTGAAGCTGGCATTTATTCTGGACAAACATGATACGGTAGGAATCGACTGCGTTGCTATGTGTGTTAATGATATTGCGTGTGCAGGCGGAGAACCATTATTTTTCCTGGACTATATCGCATGTGGTAAAAATGTACCGGAAAAGATTGCGACAATTGTTAGCGGCGTGGCAAATGGATGTGAACAGTCTAATGCGGCATTAATAGGCGGTGAAACTGCAGAAATGCCAGGATTTTATCCGGAAGATGAATATGATCTTGCAGGTTTTGCAGTAGGAGTAGTAGATGAGAAGAATCTGATTACCGGTAAAGAATTAAAATCAGGTGATGTTTTGATTGGTATTGCATCATCCGGTGTACATAGCAACGGTTTTTCACTGGTACGTAAAGTATTTAAAATGGAAAAAGACGTTTTAGAAACTTATCACGAGGAACTTGGAAAGACTCTGGGAGAAGCGCTTATCGCACCTACAAAGATCTATGTAAAAGCACTTAGAAATGTAAAAGAGGCAGGGGTTACAATCAAGGGATGCAGCCATATTACTGGCGGCGGCTTCTATGAAAATGTACCGAGAATGCTTCCGGACGGAGTTCGTGCCGTAATAAAGAAAGAAAGCTATGAGGTGCCGGCTATCTTTAAAATGCTTGCCCGTGAAGGACAAATTGAAGAAGAAATGATGTACAATACTTATAATATGGGTCTTGGTATGATCGTTGCAGTAGATCCGGCAGACGTAGATGCAGCTGTGAAGGCAATTGAAGCATCCGGAGAAAACGCTTATGTAGTAGGACAGATTGAAGCAGGTGAAAAAGGAGTAACATTATGCTAAAAATTGCAGTATTGGTATCTGGAGGCGGTACCAATCTCCAGGCAATTATAGACGGAATAGCAAATGAAAGCATTACAAACACGGAGATTGCCGTTGTAATCAGCAACAACCAAAATGCATTTGCTCTTGAGCGTGCAAAACAGAACCATATACCCAATGTATGTGTTTCGCCAAAAGATTATGAAAACCGCGGGGCTTTCAATGAGGCTCTTCTGAAAACGATACAGTCTCATGATGCCGATCTGGTTGTACTGGCTGGATGTCTGGTGGTAATACCGGAAATTATGGTTCAGGCATTTCCAAATAAGATTATTAATGTACATCCTGCATTAATACCTGCTTTCTGCGGAACCGGATATTATGGTTTGAAAGTGCATGAAGCAGTGCTGGAGCGTGGAGCGAAAGTGACTGGCGCAACGGTACATTTTGTGGATGAAGGTACGGACACAGGTCCGATTATCTTACAAAAAGCAGTAGATGTGCACCAGGATGATTCACCGGAAAAATTGCAGCAGCGTGTCATGATGGAAGCAGAGTGGAAGATTATGCCCGAAGCAATTAATTTAATTGCAAATGGAAGAATTTCTGTTAAGGATCACAAGGTTTGGATAGCAGATTAGAGCCAGTCTGTTTGTAACATGTTACAATATTGTATGCAGTATCGCAGGCATGCCTGCGATGTGATATTCAGCGGGATTAAAAATGAAAGAAGGAAACGAATTCATGAAAATACTAATCGTAGGCAGCGGCGGCAGAGAACATGCCATCGCCTGGAAAGTAGCCCAGAGCCCAAAAGCAGATAAGATTTACTGTGCACCGGGAAATGCAGGAATTGCAGAATATGCAGAATGTGTAGACATTGGTGCAATGGAGTTTGAGAAACTGGTGGCATTTGCCAAAGAAAAAGAAATTGACCTGACTATAATAGGTATGGATGATCCGCTGGTAGGTGGAGTAGTAGATGCATTTGAAGCAGAAGGATTAAGAGTATTCGGACCGCGTAAAAATGCAGCGATACTGGAAGGTTCCAAAGCATTTTCTAAGGATTTGATGAAGAAATATAATATTCCCACAGCCGGTTATGAGAATTTTGACGATCCAAAGGCAGCCCTTGCTTATCTGAAGACGGTTGAATTTCCCATCGTATTAAAAGCAGACGGTTTGGCTCTTGGTAAGGGAGTTTTGATTTGCAATACCCTGGAAGAGGCAGAAGAAGGCGTCAAAGCAATTATGCTGGACAAACAGTTTGGAAGTGCAGGTAACCGCCTGGTTGTAGAAGAGTTTATGACAGGACGGGAAGTATCCGTACTTTCCTTTGTAGATGGCAAAACAATTAAGACGATGACCAGTGCTCAGGATCATAAGCGTGCTGGTGATGGAGATACTGGATTAAATACCGGCGGTATGGGAACATTTTCACCCAGCCCGTTCTATACAAAGGAAGTAGACGATTTCTGCAATAAATATGTATACCAGGCCAGTGTGGATGCTATGGCATCAGAAGGACGGGAATTTAAAGGTATTATATTCTTTGGACTGATGCTCACAGATAAAGGACCAAAGGTACTGGAATACAATGCAAGATTCGGTGATCCGGAAGCTCAGGTTGTGCTGCCAAGAATGAAAAATGACATCGTAGATGTATTTGAGGCTTGTATAGATGGAACTTTAGATCAGATTGACCTGCAGTTTGAAGACAATGCAGCTGTCTGTGTGGTACTGGCATCCGACGGATATCCGGTAAAATACGATAAAGGGCTTACTATCAGTGGATTTGAGAACTTTAAAGATAAAGAAGGATACTATGTGTTCCATGCAGGCACGAAAGCCACAGATCAGGGGATCGTGACCAATGGAGGACGTGTCCTTGGTGTAACCGCAAAAGGTGCTGATTTAAAGGAAGCCAGAGCAAATGCTTATAAAGCAGTTGACTGGATTTCATTTGACAACAAATATTACCGAAATGATATTGGCAAGGCGATTGACGAGGCATAGTTCCTGCCAAAATAATGAAAAGGGGTAAAGTATGAAGATTTTAAAAGGAACATGGAAGTACCAGGTTGTTTTGGCAATGCTGATGTTATGGCTTTCTTCCATGACTGTTTTTGCTACCAGCTCGTCCAGTGACAACTCTCTGGCAACGCTTGGCATTGAAAACGCAGAAGTTTCACCGGAATTTTATTATTCAACGACAGAATATGAAGTAAAAGTACCGGCTGGAACAAAATCATTGAAATTAGATCCGCAGCCTTCCGATGTAAATGCAGAGATTGCATCCATCGATGGAAATCAGCTGGATAATGGAAGTGGTACCGTAACAATAACCGTTGCAGCTGAAGATGGGAGTAAGGCAGTTTATACGCTTCATGTAACAGCCGATGCAGCAGCAACAACAGAAGCAGCATCGGAAGCGGCAACTAATCAGGCAGCAGCTTCTGAATCGCAGCCGGCTACAGAGAATAAGACCGCACAGACAGAGTCAGTACAGAATGATACCGTGAAAATGTTAAATACACAGGTGGAGCAGGTTAATCAGAAATTGGAACTGGCTATGAAAATATTATATGGTATGATTGCATTTGCTGTGATCTTACTCTTTATAATCATTAATCTGGCGCTTAAGAATAAAGATCTGAAGGATGATTTGCGGGAAGCCGAAAACAATTTGGACTTTAATACCAATGAATTTGCAAGAAAAGAAAAAACACTGAGTTCGGATTATTATTATGCTCCGGTTCAGGAGATGCAGCCGGAAAGTGCAGATGCTCCCGGAGTGCCGTTAGAAAAGGTACAGGAAACCACAGAAGAAGTCTTTGGAAATGGTCAGGCGCAGGTGAAAGCCGATGTACTTTCCAGAAAAGCGGAAGAAAGCTCTGCAAACAATCAGGTTGTGAAACCTGTAAAAAAAGTAAAGAAAGTTTCCGGTACGCAGGATGGAAATGCAACAGCAGAAGGAACCGCACAAAGACCGGTAAACAGCCAGCGAAATGCGCAAAATCAGCAGAAACAGACCACCGGGGACAGAAGCCAGGTACAAAAAAGAGTTCAGGGTAAAAAAGTACCTCAGGGAAGACCCCAGAGCCAGCCAAAGCAGCCGGGACAGCCAAAGCAGTCCGAACAGCAAAGACCACAGGGACAGCCAAAGCAGTCGGATCAGCCTAGGCCACAGGGACAGCCAAAGCAGTCCGAACAGCCCAGACCTCAGAATCAGTCAAGACCACAGGGGCAGACAAAACCACAGCCAAAAACACAGGGTCAGGTAAATACGCCGGATCAGGTGAAACAGGGACAATCAAAGGTTCAGAAGCAGTCTAAACCAAATGGTCAGCCAAAACCGCAGGGGAATGTACAGCAAAATCCAGGAGCAGTACAGCAGCCTGTAAAAAAGCAAAGACCGCCAAAGAAATCGCCCTCAGAAAATCCGAATCCCCAGGTGAATTTACAGCAGCAGGCAGATGAAAATCCCCCTGAAGTAGATGTAACCATGATTGATTTATAAAAGGCTATTAGTACGAATGAGAAATAGAGAGACGCCGCTTAGGAACGATAAGCGTGTCTCTCTATTTTTGCGATAATCAATTACCGGGGATACAGATCGTGCAATAATCAGTTTGTTATTACGGTGGTGAACAGATCATAGGTATTATTATTAGATACCTTCAAGAGTTTCCAAATTCTAAATTGGGTTGACAGATAATGACAGGTGTTATATTATAAATATAACAAACATAGGATAGAAGGGTGATACTATGATGATAAAAATAGATTTTCAAAGTGAAGAGGCGCTATATATTCAACTTAGAAATCAGATCATATTGGGAATTGCTACTTCCAGCATTCAGGAAGGTGATGTTTTACCTTCTGTAAGACAGCTGGCGGAAGATATCGGAATCAATATGCATACAGTTAATAAGGCGTATGCGGTTTTAAAACAAGAAGGATTTGTGACGATAGACAGAAGAAGAGGAGCAATTATATCTCTGGATATCGATAAATTGCAGGCTTTAGAGGAAATGAAAGAAAATTTACGTGTTTTGCTTGCGAAAGGCAGGTGCAAACACATTACCGGCCAGGAAGTTCATGCATTGGTGGACGAGATCCTGGCAGAATATGAATAATAGCAGGAGGAATATCTATGCATAAAGAATTTACAGACAGTGCGCAGACCGCATTAGTGCTTGCCAGGCAGGCGGCGAAGGAATGTGCACAGAGTTATATCGGTTCCGAACATTTACTGTTGGGACTCTTAAGAGAGAGAACAGGTACAGCGCATATTGTACTGGAAGAAGGCGGTGTGGAGGAAGAGCAGCTGCTGGCTTTAATAGAACAGCTGATTGCTCCCGAAGGCGGTGTTGCACTGGCTAATCCGGATGGATATACACCACGTGCACTGGCTGTTTTAGAAAGCAGCGAAAAAGAAGCGTCCTTTTTCCAAATGGATGAAATTGGAACAGAACATATCTTACTCTCTTTATTAAGGGATGTGGAATGTGTGGCAACGCGGCTCCTTCATACCATGGGGATACAGCTGCAAAAACTGTACATGGAAATCATGGGGATCATGGGGGCAGATGAGGAAACCTATAAGGCTTATCTGCAGGAAGTAAAGGCGTCCAAGAGCAGACAGAAAAGTTCGGCAACACCAATGCTGGATCAGTACAGCCGGGATTTGACAGAGCAGGCAAGTCAGGGAGAACTGGATCCGGTTATTGGAAGAGAAGAGGAAATAAAGCGTATTATACAGATCTTAAGCAGACGTACCAAGAACAATCCCTGCTTAATCGGAGAACCCGGAGTGGGTAAAACTGCTATTGCAGAAGGTCTGGCACAAAAAATTGTTGCAGGAGCCGTTCCGCGGACCATTCAGGATAAGCGGGTTGTTACGCTGGATCTGGCAAGCATGGTAGCAGGATCCAAATACCGTGGCGAATTTGAGGAGCGAATTAAAAAAGTAATCAAAGAGGTTATGGATTGCAGCGATGTACTTCTGTTTATAGATGAACTTCATACCATTATTGGTGCAGGAGGAGCAGAGGGGGCAATGGATGCTTCCAACATTTTAAAACCTTCCCTTTCCAGAGGTGAGATCCAGTTGATTGGTGCTACAACAATTGAAGAGTATCGTAAATATATTGAGAAAGATCCTGCACTTGAGCGAAGATTTCAGCCGGTTACGGTTGAAGAACCCACAGAGGAAGAAGCAATTGAAATCCTAAAAGGGCTGCGCCCAAGTTATGAGAAGCATCATCGCGTAATGATTACAGATGATGCAATCGAATCAGCGGTGAAGTATTCCATGAGATTTATCAGCGACAGGTTTCTGCCGGATAAGGCAATTGACCTGATTGATGAAGCTGCATCCAAAGTTCAGCTGAAGGGCTACCAGGTTCCTGCAAATCTGGAAGAACTGCAAAATGAAGTATTTGATTTGGCTCAGGAAAAGGAAGATGCGATCAAAGAAGGCGATTTTGATGAGGCGGCGAGAATAAAAAAGGAACAGGAAGCGAAAGAGAAGAAGCTAACAAGCCTGCGAAGCCGCATAGAGAAGAAGAATGCAGCGAAGCAGCTGATGGTGGAAGAGCCGGATGTTGCCGAAGTAGTATCCATGTGGACGAAGATACCGGTACAAAAACTGGCTGAAAAAGAAACTCACCGGCTGCTTCGCCTGGAACAGACACTTCATCAAAGGGTCATAGGACAGGATGAAGCGGTAACTGCAGTTGCCAAGGCTATTAAGCGGGGCAGAGTCGGATTAAAGGATCCGAAGCGCCCAATCGGATCATTTTTATTCCTTGGTCCCACCGGTGTGGGTAAAACGGAGCTGTCCAAAGCGGTTGCGGAGACTGTTTTTGGCAGTGAACAGGCAATGATACGAGTTGATATGTCTGAATACATGGAGAAGCACAGCGTTTCTAAGCTGGTAGGTTCCCCCCCTGGATATGTTGGCTATGAAGAAGGTGGACAGCTAAGCGAAAAAGTTCGCCGTAACCCATATTCTGTCATTTTGTTTGACGAAATTGAAAAGGCACATCCGGATGTATTTAATATTCTGCTCCAGGTATTAGACGACGGGCACATAACAGATGCCCAGGGGCGTAAGATAGATTTTAAAAATACAATTCTCATTATGACATCCAATGCTGGTGCACAGTCGATTATTTCACCGAAAAAACTGGGTTTTGCAGCAGTTGACGATGAAAAACACAATTACAATGTCATGAAGGGCAATGTTATGGAAGAAGTCCGCCGCATGTTTAAGCCGGAGTTCTTAAACCGAATTGACGAAATTATTGTATTCCATTCTTTAAATAAAGAAAATATAAAGAGTATCGTTGGCCTTCTGTTAAAAGAATTTACGAAACGATGCAAGGAACAGATGAATATTACTTTAAATGTAAGGGATTCTGTAAAGAGCTTTATTTCGGAAGAAGGCTTTGATGACAAGTACGGAGCAAGGCCGTTAAAGCGGGCAATTCAAAATAAGATCGAAGATGTACTGGCGGAAGAAATCCTGGAAGGAAAAGTGAAATCAGGGGATACAGTAAGCGTTGGGTTATCAAATAAAGAAATTAAATTTTATATAAAATAGAGTGAAAGCTACCCATTAAATTTTCATGAAGAATGAATAAATCACTAGCATATTTCTTCTTTTTATGATAAAATTTTAAGAACAATAGAATAGAGGATAACTATCAACGAAATACTAGGAGGGCATACTAATGTCAGTTGTAAAAGAATTAATACGTACAGAAGATGATGGAACAATCAGTTTCGGGAATTATGAATTGGACCAGAAATCAAAGCTTTCTGATTTTGAATATAATGGGGACTTGTATAAGGTAAAAACATTTAAAGAAATTACCAAGTTAGAAAGAAATGGAATGTTCGTATATGAATCTGTTCCCGGAACTACCGTAAATCATCTTTCAGCAGATGCAAATGGGGTCAGCTTTGAAGTTGAAGGACCTACAGATGCACAGATCACAGTTGAATTGGAGGAAGATACTGCTTACGAAATCTTTATTGATGACGAAAATGCCGGAAAGATGCAGACAAATCTGGGTGGTAAGCTTTCTTTAAGCGTAGAATTAGATAATACGGATAAAGCTTTTGTTAAAATCGTAAGAGCTTAGAGCCTGTTTGTAAAATCATTCTCTAGGAGCGTGTATATAAAGAATTTTATCAATCTGTACGTCTCACTTCGCAAAAGCGATTGTGAATCATGATCTAATACGTTGACGTATTGAGGCTTTGCAAGTTATAAACCCTCGCGGCAGTCGCCAGATGGAACCGCAAGTGCGCTCATCTGGCTCGATGCTGGTGGGAATCAAGTAAAAAGAAGTCCGGTCTTTTCACAGCTACTGTGGAGAAACCGGACTTCTTTCGAATAAATCAGTATTTGAAGGAGGAATCGATGGCTAAAGGAAAAACAACGGTATTTTTTTGTCAAAACTGTGGATATGAATCCAGCAAATGGTCAGGGCAATGTCCAGCATGTAAAGAATGGAATACATTTACAGAAGAAGTGATTCAAAAGACCTCATCCGTTAAAGCGGTAAAAAAAGCTAATGAAATAGAACCCATGAAGCTTACCAGCATACAAATGAAAGAAACCGACCGGATGCAGACTGGAATGATGGAGCTTGACCGGGTCCTGGGTGGAGGTATTGTACAAGGCTCTTTGATTTTAGTCGGGGGCGACCCGGGAATCGGAAAGTCTACGCTGCTGCTTCAGGTATGTAAGAATCTGACGGATAAAGCGGTGAAGGTACTATATATTTCTGGAGAAGAATCATTACAGCAAATCAAACTCAGAGCCAGCAGGATTGGAGATTTTAAAGATTCACTGTTGATCTTGTGTGAAACAAACCTGGAAATTATCCAGGAAGTTATTAAAAAAGTCAATCCGGAAGTTGTGGTGATAGACTCCATACAGACAATGTACCGGGATGAGGTGAGTTCCGCTCCGGGAAGTGTGTCTCAGGTAAGAGAGTCTACAAATGTCTTTATGCAGATTGCAAAAGGCCTTGGGATTTCTATTTTCCTGGTGGGACATGTTACTAAAGAGGGTGTTGTAGCCGGACCCAGAGTACTGGAGCACATGGTTGATACGGTATTATATTTTGAAGGAGACCGCCATGCTGCGTACCGGATCCTAAGAGGGGTAAAGAACCGGTTCGGATCGACAAATGAAATCGGTGTATTTGAAATGAGGGATATTGGTTTAGTGGAAGTGGCAAATCCCTCGGAATTTATGCTGAATGGAAAACCGGAAGGTGCGTCAGGATCGATTGTGGCATGTTCTATGGAAGGAACACGTCCCATATTAATTGAGATACAGGCATTGGTATGTCAGAGTAATCTGGCTATACCAAGAAGGACAGCAGCAGGAACGGATTACAACAGGGTGAATTTATTAATGGCGGTTCTGGAGAAAAGACTTGGCATGCATCTCTCGGCATGTGACGCCTATGTAAACATCGCAGGGGGAATCAAAATGAATGAGCCGGCGATTGATCTGGGTATTATCATGGCGGTGGTATCCAGTTATAAAGACCGAGCAATCGATGAGAAGACCATTGTGTTTGGTGAAGTGGGGCTGAGCGGTGAAGTGAGAGCTGTTAATATGCCGGAACAAAGAGTGCAGGAAGCCAAGAAACTTGGATTCGAGACAGTGATTATGCCAAAAGTTTCACTAAAAGCAGTTGAAAAGATTAAAGGGATTCGTATTGTGGGAGTACAGACGGTAAAAGATGCAGTGAATTGTATTTAGCAAATGGCATTTCATGACTGCTTTTTAACATAACGAACGGAGGACGTAGCAGATAATAGTATAGACTGCTATGTCCTTATTTTTATAAAAAAATTTGATTGACTCTCTCGTGGCGTAACGGTTTAAGATAAATTGAAAGGAGGCAAAATGAAAACAGTAAAAGAAGTGTCGGATATCACAGGGGTAAGTATCAGAACGCTCCGATATTATGATGAAATAGGGCTGCTAAAGCCCACACGATTAACAGAAGCAGGATATCGGCTTTATGATAATCAAGCATTAGAGAAATTACAGCAGATTATGTTCTTTCGGGAAATCGAAGTATCCCTGTCTGATATAAAAGAAATTATGGATAGTCCCGGTTATGACAAAGAACAGGTACTTTTAACACAAAAAGCTTTACTGGAAAAGAAACGGAATAGTTTGAATGGACTTATTGAACTGATAACAGACGTGATGAAAGGAGTTAATACGATGAGTTTTGAAGCATTTAATGATAAGGATGTACAGCAGATTTTAGACCATATGTGCGAATGCATCTCTCCGGAAGATCTTGAGCAGCAAATAAAGAAGTATGGAAGCGTGGACAAAATGCGGGAACAGATGAGAGAGAACCTGAAAGATGAACACACCATGGCAGATTTAATCAAATGGTACGGAAGCAAAGAAAAAGCTGTAGATGCAGCGTTGCAGTCCACTGGAAATAAAGAAGACTTTGTACCACAACAAAATGAAAATGAAGAAGTCTACAGGCGATTTGCTATAGCAAAAGAAACGAAAGATGCAGATTTAGAAAAAGAATCAGTTGCAAAACTTGCAGAAATATATAAGGGATTGTTCAAACTCGATAATGCCAGGTCTATTCTCCTGGATTTAGCAAAAGAGTATTTAAAAGAAGATAAATTGGCAGAAGTGACTGATGCTCAATATGGAGAGGGAATTGCCAGATATGTAGGCAGCGCAATTCTCAACTATTATGGGATATAAAAATTTGCAAAGTTTCATTCTGAATATGGATGAAACTTTGCATCCTCTTTTAGTAGAAGATATCTAACATTGTTAAATTGAACTAATTGTATAAAAAATTTCAACAAAATACAAAATAACAGTTGACAGATGGGATTCCAGGTGGTATTATAACAAAGTTGTCTCAAACAGACAGCAAAAAACAAAATCCGACACAGATATAACACGAGTCAGAGACTTCATCGAAACTCGAAAAAACTCGAAAAAAGTGTTGACAAATGATTTGCAGAATGGTATCATATAAAAGTTGCTGTGAGAACAGCGGCGAGATACATAAAAAACTTTTTAAAAAAGTTGTTGACAAACACTTGGCAGTGTGATAACATATAGAAGTTGCGCTAAAGAGTACAACAACAAAGAAAAGCAAACAGAACCTTGATAATTGAACAGTGAAACAACCTTGAAAGATTCT